>OBWS01000382.1_pt1 | contig 26215 bp, 19 predicted proteins | sample 1495291 | NCBI WGS metagenome assembly OBWS01 (sample SAMEA2580090, study PRJEB22360) | human gut metagenome | biome: human gut; feature: human-associated habitat; material: faeces | place: Denmark | collected 2008/2010 | reverse complement strand
ATCACGCCCAAGGCCACTTATACTCCGATCCCTAACCGCGCCGGCTCGCGCTCACTTTTCTTAGGAGGTTTTCACATGGGGTTGCAGTTTATTCTCGGTGATGCAACGACGGATCATACCCAAACCATGGCGGCTATGATTCATGAAAAGCTTACCGCTGATTCCCAAAACCGGCTTTTTTTACTGGTACCAAACCATATTAAATTTGAAGCAGAAATTGATCTTCTCAAACGCTTGCGCCAATTGCAACAGGGGAACTCGGAGACTTACGTGCAAAGTCGCGTTCAGGTCTTATCCTTTTCCCGGTTGGCCTGGTTTTATTTGAAAAACACGCCGCTTTATCAGCAACCGCGGCTGGATCAAGCTAACAATACGATGTTGGTTGCCAAGATTCTTGCAGAACGGCAAGCGGACTTAACCATCTATGCCGGAGAAGCTCAGCATACTGGTTTTGTCACACAGCTTGCTGATCAATTGAGTGAACTCATGATTGGCCGGATTACCGCTGAAGATTTAGCCAATACCGTTGCGGCTCTGACACCAGGCGATCGGCACCGGGCTAAGTTGCGTGATTTAGGCATTATTCTTGATCAATATGAAGCAGAAATCGGTCCTTATGCGACAACCGCCAGTCTGCTAAGTGGGCTGCAGCAAGCCATGCGTACCCATGATCTCACCCACACGTTTATCTATCTCAACCATTTTAACGTATTTTCTGCTTCAGAGTCAGCACTGGTGGAAACGATGCTGGAAACCGCCGCAGAAGTGACGATCGGCCTCGTGTTGGATCGGCCTTATCCAACTACACCGCCTGTTGCTCCTAATCTCTTTTTACCAGCTGGTCGACTTTATCATCGTTTGTATCAAAAAGCCAAAACGATGCGCGTTCCCATTAGGCTAGATCAGTTTGCTCAGCCGCGGCACTTAAGCTTGGGCATGCGACGGGTGGCGAGTTGGTGGCAGGCTAATACCAATATCGAACCGCAGCCGACGCCACCCGCAAATGTTGCCGATCAGGTGCGTTTAGCCACTGCGACTGATCCCTATCAGGAATTGCGGCATGTGGCCCAATCTATCTATCAAGCGGTTCGCAACGGAGCACGTTATCGGGATTTTGTGATTCTTGCGCGGCGATTGGATCCGTATGCAACGATCATTCCGGCTATTTTTGCTGAATTTCAGATTCCCCAATTTACCGACTTGCAGCGGCCGATGAAGGATCATCCCTTAGTAGTGTTGATCGAAAGCCTATTTGCCATTCAGGATCATGACTATCAGTATCAAGACATCATGCGCTTGTTGCATACTGAGCTTTTGTTGCCGCAGGAGATGACGGTGGCAGATTATCGCGATGCCGTCGATACCCTCGACAATCATTTGGTTCGAACGGGGATTGCAGGTAAAAAACGCTGGACACAGACAGAACCATGGCGGTATTTTCAGCGTAATCCCGCTGCTGATGAAACGGAAATGGATCCTGAAGCCGATAAAACCGCTCAAATCAATGCCATAAAAACGCTGGTGGCTCAAACTGTGCCGGCCTTACTCAAACAATGGCAGGCAGCTAAAACCGGACTTGAAGCTGCGCGAAGTTTGTACCACTGGTTAACGAAAACCGGGGTAGTGGACCAGTTGAACGCGTGGCGAGAAGCAGCAAGTGCAGCCGGTGAACTTGCTCGCAGCCGAGCGCACGAACAAGCATGGACCACATTTACCGCTTTGCTGGATGATTACGTTACCATTTTGGGCAACGCTAAGTTTAATCGCGAGCAATTTCATGAGTTGCTTGCTGCCGGCTTTGCCAGTGCGACTTACACACAGATTCCTGCCACACTTGACGCGGTCGTGATTTCAGAAACCGGGTTAGTCCGATTAGCCAAAGCAAAACATATTTTTGTCATTGGGGCCACCAGCACTGCCATGCCGGATGTTCCTAATGATGACGGCGTTTTAAACAGTGAAGAGCGCCAATTATTAGCTGCACAGTTGCCAGATGACCGCTTTTTACCCGAGCAAGGCCCAACAACAACTTTAGGTGACCCGTTCATCAACTATTTGGGTTTTATGGCCGCCAGCGAGACGTTGACGTTAAGTTACCCCATGCAAAACCCGCAAGAAAATAGTGAAAATCAGGCGTCACCTTATTTTCAGCAACTGAAACGGGCGCTTCATCTCGTGCCCGAAACCTGGGCGCCGGTAACACTCGCGACAACGGTCAAATCTGTCCTTGGCAGCCCGCGGGCAATGTTAAGCGACTTCATTCGGGCTGCCGGTGATGCCCAGCAGCAAAAACAACCCCTGAGTCTGGCTTGGCAAAGTGTGTTAAGCGCATTGAAACAAACCGATTTAGCCAACCTGGCCCAACGCCTTGCCGGAAGTTTGACGTATCAAAATGATCCTGGCCGCCTTGATCCACAGCTGGCGGTGCAACTCTATGGCCGCGATATGAATGTTTCCGTGTCGCGATTGGAGACGTATTATCTTAATCATTTCGAATATTTCCTTAAATATGGTTTGCTGCTCCAACCGCGCCCGGAATTTGAGCTTTCACCAGCCGACACCGGTAGTCTTTTTCATGCCGTGCTTGATCGATATTTAACCCATTTGCGTGATCAACAACAAAACTTGGCCGATGTTGACCCCGCGGCGATTATGACTGCTGTACCGCCGATGGTTGCCGAGATTGCCAAACAGCCGGGGTATGAAATCCTCGGCAGTACGTATCGCATGACTTATTTGACCAAGCGCTTAAGTCGACTGCTCATTCAGGTTTTGCTCAACATGCGCCAGCAACAGCAACGCAGCGGCTTCCGCCCGGTGCGCACCGAGCTGCAGTTTGGCCGGATTGGCGATACCAAGGGACTGCCAGGCTTATCATGGCCGTTGCCGCATGGGGGTCGCGTCAATGTTCGCGGTAAAATCGATCGGCTTGATATTTATCGCGAACCTGATGCCCGGCGTTTTATTATTGTCGATTATAAAAGTGGGCAACGCCGCTTCGATGATAGTGACGCTTATTATGGCATTGCCTTGCAAATGCTGACTTACATTGAAGCAATGACCAACGTGACGGCAGAGCCACCGTTTGTTCCGGCGGGGGCGCTGTATTTTCACTTGCAGGATCCTAAACTCAAATACACGCCTGAATTGGAACCGGCACTTGAGCGACTCAAAGCCTTCAAGTATCTGGGTTTCTTAGTCGCCGAACACGGAGATGAGCTGGCGGCCGTGGATCGTACCATTTCACCGGAAAGTGGCGGTCGTAGTGAGATTGCCCCGCTTGGCTTTAAAAAAGATGGCAGTTTCAACCAGAATCAGTCAAACGTCCTGACTCCCGAGGCGTTGCGGGCTTATTTGGCTCACAATCAGGCGCTGATTATCGATGCAGCCACGCAAATTCTTGCGGGGGATATTGCACTTGAGCCTTTCCAATATGGCCAGTCTTCCACGATTGTCAGTCGCAGCGACTATCAAAGTATTATGCTGTTTGACCCTGCAACCGGTTTTGATCATTACCATCACGTCCCTAAGTTAAAGCGTAAAGACGTGATTGGACGCCTTACCGCTGACCCGACACAAATACCGCATTCTGAAAAGGAGCATCCACAGTCATGACGCAATTTACCCCATCGCAACAAGCAGCTATTAACCATCACGGCCATGATATGTTGGTATCAGCCTCGGCTGGCAGCGGCAAGACCACTGTATTAGTTGAACGGATTATTCAAAAGATTCTCAAGCAGCACGCCGATATTACCAGAATGTTGATCGTGACTTTTACGCGAGCGGCAACTTCGGAAATGCGGACTAAGATTCAGACTGCCTTGAAGCAAACACTGACCGCCAAGCGACATGAGTTAAATGCTGAGGATCGGCGCCATCTGGCCAACCAGATTGCCATGGTAAACGCGGCTAAAATCAGTACGTTGGATGCTTTTAGTTTGCAAATCGTCCAAACTTATTACTATGTCATCGATTTGGATCCGGGTTTTCGGTTACTGACCGATGAAACTGAACGCTATATGTTGCAAGAACAGGTTTGGAACGATTTGCGCGAACAATTTTATGCTGGTGACGAAGCGGCGGAATTCGAGCAATTGACCGCTAACTTTAGCGGCGATCGGGATGATAGTGGCCTTCAGGATTTAATGTTCGAGTTAATGCGCCAAGCTGCTGCCACAACCGATCCCAAAGCTTACTTGCAACAACTGGCAAAGCCTTATGCACCAGAAGCTTGGGCGGCGACCTTCACGCACCAGATTTGGCCGCGAACCAAACGCAAACTCATGCAAGTGATCACCACGCTGACGCAAGCGGATGAGCTGGCCAACCGCTTGCCAAATCCAGTCTGGCATCAACAAATCACAGCCGATTTGAACCCGTTACAAAGTTTATTAGACAACCCCAAGCCGAGCTATGAAGCGGTTCGCGGGGTCTTAGTTCAGCATGACTTTTTAGCGTGGTCTCGCGCCAGCAAAGGTCTTGACGACGACGACAAAGCACTCAAAAATGAGGCTAAACAACAGCGGGATGCCGCTAAAAAAATATGGCAGGATCAGTTAGCACCGGATTTTGCCTTAACAAGTGAGCAAATCACCGACTTACTCCACACAGTGCAACCGATGATGACCATGCTGACGGAGGTGGCCTTAACCTTTTTAGATGCGCTGACCGCAGAAAAGGCGGTTCGGCATGTGCAAGACTATAGCGATATTGCGCATAACGCACTGCGAATCCTGCAGCAAAAAGATCCCCAAACCGGCGCACCGATTGCTGACAATTATCGCGCCAGTTTCGATGAGGTGATGGTCGACGAGTATCAAGACATTAGCCCCTTACAAGAAGCGTTACTGGCAGCCGTCAGCACAACCGACCCCGGCGATCGCTTTATGGTCGGGGATGTGAAGCAAAGTATCTATGGATTTCGCTTAGCTGACCCGCAGTTATTCATTCAAAAATATCAGGCGTTTGCAAGTCATCCGGAAACACCCACCGCGCCTGAACGGATTATTTTGGCAGAAAATTTTCGCTCGACTAAAAATGTTTTGGCGTTCACCAATCTTATTTTTAGCCAGATTATGGATCCTGAAGTCGGCGATTTGGCTTATGACGACAATGCTGCGTTAAAGTATGGTGCGCTTGATTATGGCGATTGCCACCCAGCGGTCAAAGTCATGCTATATAGCAAAGCGACTTCGGACGATGATGACGAAACCAACGCGACTTCGGACTGGTCTGCAACCGATGAAGATGACGAGCCGCTGGATGTTGCAACCGGTCAAACACAAATGGTCATTGCCGAGATCCAGCGGTTAGTTCAGGATCCCGATGCACAATTATGGGATCGTGCCAACCAGCAATATCGGCGTATCCGGTATCGCGATATTACGCTTTTAACACGCCAAACCACCCAAAACAGCCTCATTCAAACCCAATTTGCCGCAGCCGGCGTACCATTATTCGTGGCTGATACCAAGAATTTCTTCAAGACGACGGAATTGATGGTGATGCTGGCACTCCTCAAAATCATCGATAATCCTAAGCAAGATATTCCGTTAGTTGCGGTTTTGCGCTCGCCGATTGTCGGCCTCTCAGCTGATCAGTTAGCCTTGATTCGATTGGCAGCCAAACAAGTACCTTATTATGACGCGGTGACCGCTTTTCTCACCGGAACACCGACAACGCCGCTGGCTAAACGCACTCACGCCACGTTGACCACATTTTTGGACCAACTCAATCATTTTCGCGATCTGGCCCGGGAAAATGATCTCGTGACATTGTTGTGGGCAATTTATCAGGAAACCGGCTTTCTCGATTATGTTGGCGGCACCCCTGGCGGCAGTCAACGCCAGGCAAATTTACTTGCCTTGGTTGATCGTGCTCGGACTTATGAATCTGGCGGCTTTAAAGGTTTGTTTGCCTTCATTCATTTCATTACCTTGATGCAAAAGCAGGATCAGGACCTTGCCACACCGGCTCAGGTTGATCCGGATAACGATGCCGTCAAATTGATGACGATTCACAAGAGTAAAGGGCTTGAGTTTCCGGTTGTTTTTGTCTTACAAACGAACAAACACTTTAACCGTCGCGATCAAAGCGGACCGGCAATTTTGACTAAAAATGGGATCGGTATTAAGTGGCTTGACCCGCAAACCCGGGTGGAATATGAGTTACCGCAATACCAAGCCGCCAAAGCCGCTCGACAAAATCAAACATTGGCTGAAGAAATGCGTCTTTTGTATGTGGCGTTGACGCGTGCCCAGCAACGCCTCTATGTTGTTGGCGCAACCATGAGCGGGCAGCAATTAACTTCGGCTGACAAAACGGTTGCCAAGTGGGCCAAGGCCGCGGAAGGTGAACAGCTCACGCTTGCACCGCAAATTCGCGGGGCGGCAACGAATTATCTGGATTGGATCGGACCGGCCCTCATTCGTCATCCGCAAGTCAAAGGACTGACTGAAACCACCGTCAAACCGGCCTTGGTAGCTGATCCAACCGAGTTTTCGATTGCAATCGAGACCCATCCGCAAATTAAAGTCGGAGCGGCGACCAAAACGCCAGCCAAAACAGATGCACCGGCAATTGAGCTGACAGGATGGTTTGCCACGCAGTATCCATTCCAAGCTGCCACGACAACGGCAGGCTTTCAAAGTGTTTCGGAAATCAAGCGGGCTTTTGACGATCCGGATACGATGGAACTAGTGAGTGCCGACCGATTTTTAGGGCCGAAACCGCCGCTACACGATTTAGGTGCGCCGGCATTTTTGACCGAAACTTACGGTGGTGGGAATGCTGCTGCGATTGGAACGGCGACGCATTTATTGCTCCAATTGGTTGACCTGACCAAACCGATTACGCTAAACAGTCTAGAAGCCTTGCGACACCACTTGATAACCACCGGGGTCATGCCGACAGAGGTTGCCAAGCGGATTGACCTAACTGCTTTGGTGCGCTTTTTTGCAACCGATCTAGGACAGTTATTGCAAGCTAAGCCGCAACAGGTGCAACGGGAAGTGCCGTTTTCCATGTTGTTGCCTGCCAATCAGTTGTTTGAGATTTTACAAAATGACCCCGGCGAGGATGTTTTGGTTCACGGGATCATGGACGGTTATGTAACTGAGGCCGATGGTGTCACGTTGTTTGACTATAAAACCGATCACGAGCCCGATCCGGCAAAATTAGTGGCGCGTTATCGTGGCCAACTGAACTTATACGCTCAGGCCTTGACGCAACTTCAACCCAAGCCGGTTACCCATCGTTATCTGGTCTTGTTACGAACAGGAACGATTGTGGATTTAGTAGCAGAGTCAACAGGGAAATAGTATGATAGATGCAGTATGTTTAGACAGGAATGGTTAAAAGTTCATGAATGCTGACACCACTTTTGCTGTGGTTGATTTGGAAACAACCGGAACCAGTGTCAAGGACGGCGACCGTATGATTCAATTCGGTTGTGCTTTGGTGCGCCATGGCAAGATCATTCAAACAATTTCACAAATGATCAACCCGGATCGGTCAGTCCCGCAGACGATCCAGCGGTTGACCGGAATCAGCCCTGAACGGTTAGTCGCGGCGCCGTATTTTGATGAGGTAGCGCCCGCGCTTCACCAAGTGCTAACTAAGACGGTCTTTGTGGCGCACAATGTTAATTTTGATTATCCGTTTCTAAATGCAGAGTTTGAGCGTATCGGTTTACCAAAATTACAGCTTGAGGCGATTGATACTGTTGAGTTGGCACAGGTGTTACTTCCAGAAATCAGCAGTTTTCGACTCAGTGATTTGACGACTCATTTTGCGATCCAACATGACAACCCGCATCAAGCCGATAGTGACGCTACCAGTACCGCGAAACTACTGTTGCAACTAAAGGCGCGCTTTCAGGCCTTACCGACACCAACGCAACAGGCCTTGATTCAGCGTCACGATGGCTTTATTCGCGAAACCGGTGATTATCTGAAAATGATCGCGTCACCCCCCAGACCGTTAAAAAAAGAATTTGTTCAGGTCGGGCCATTGGTGTTACGTCGGCCGACGACTACACCAACCGATTTGGCAACGGCTGGCGCTTATCCAGCAACCGAACTAGCCAAAAAACATCTGCTACAGCCGCGCTATCGCTTTCGTAAAGCACAGGCCAAGATGATGGATGCCATTTTCACGCATGCGCAAAAAACCGAAATACCATTATTCATCGAAGCAGGGACTGGCTTGGGGAAGACATTGGGCTATTTACTGCCTTATGCTTACCTTGCCACACCTGAGCAAAAGTTGGTTGTGGCAACGTCAACCCTGGTTTTGCAAACGCAGCTGATAACGCAAGCCATTCCCGAACTTGATGCCTTGCTTGGGCGCACGTTACCCACGGTTGAGCTGAAAAGTCCCCAGCATTATCTTGATCTCAATAAATTTGCTGCTAGTCTTCACCAAGAAGGACCGACTCGCCAAACCCAACTGTTGCAAATGAAATTACTGGTATGGCTGACTCAAACAACGACAGGGGATTTAGATGAGCTGCATTTAACCACTTATCGCGCGCCGTTGTTTGCTGAAATCCGGCATTCCGGTGATGTTGGCACGCCATTCATCAATCCTTTTTATACGTTCGATTTTTATCGGCAGCTGCAGGCTAAACTGGCTGATGCAGTGGTGGTGGTAACAAACCACGCGTTTCTTTCACGGCATGCAGACACGTTACCATTTAAACGGCCATTTCTAGTAGTCGATGAGGCGCAGCACTTTGCCGACAATACTGCTGCCGCGTTTGCACGGCGGGTGGCGCTTGACCACTTAAATCATCAGTTGCATCGTGTATGGCAATTGAGTGAACCAGACGAACGGCATTCATTGACAGCGATTTATCAAAGTGAACCTGCCATGCTAACGGTGTTACAGCAACTGAATCAACAGGCAGCCACTGCCGAGACGGCTGTGAATACCTTGCAGCGTCAGATCCATCGCCACTTCTTCTTTGGCAAAACAACTGCAGCTTCAGGTTTTGTGAACTTAAGTTTGGATTCAGCAGCGGCCAAGTGGCTCGAACAGACACAAACGGCCACCATCAAATCGCTCATTAAAGTTCTTGGGAGGCTGACGGTCACAACTGACAAATTAACCGCTGATTTTAACCGCCGACCGCATTTCTTCTTAAAAAGCGATGGGCAGCAGTTTCAAGCGTTAGCAGCGCTGCGAATCGCCTTGGCAGATCATCGTCAGCTTCTTCAAGAGTTACTAAGCCGGTTGCCGGATTTAATTGCCGGGCAGGCGGTGATTATGTCCGTTAATTTACGCCAGATTACCGATGTGGCGAGTCTGGAATTAAGTTGGGATGTTTTCCAAGTCGGATCTGCCGTTCAGCAACTGATTCATCATTTTGAAGCGCCAGTATTCGTCGGTGCCACCTTGACGGCTGAGCGTTCATTTGATTTTCTAACTGCCCAATTAGGCTATCACGAATTACCGGAATCCAGCTTCTTAAAACTCCGCAGTCCATTTCATTATCGCGATCAGGCCAAGGTTTTAGTGGCAACAGATGCTCCTCATGCCGCGGACGTCTCGGATGATGCCTACGCTGATTATTTAGCGATGGCCATTGAACAACTGGCGGATAATCAATATCAAACGATTGTCTTATTTAATTCTTTATCCGTCATTGAGGCCGTCTACCAACGTTTGATCCATCGACCAATTGCCGGGCACAAAGAGCTATTGGCTCAAGGTGTCACCGGTTCAGCGGAAAAAATTGCCAAACGGTTTGCAGTTGGCGAGCAAAGTTTACTCTTAGGGGCAGCAAGCTTTTTTGAAGGCATTGATTATCCCGATCGACTGCTTGAAATCGTCATTTTAACGCGGTTGCCCTTTGATGCGCCTGAAGCGCCGATCACCAAAGCCCGATACCGTCAGATTCAATTAAGCGGCGGCGATCCGTTCACAGAAGATGCCCTACCGCGTGCGATCTTGCGGCTGCGTCAAAGCTTCGGCCGCCTCATCCGCACCGAAACCGACCGCGGCGCCTTCATCATCCTCGATCCACGCTTCATCACCACCGCGTATGGTAAGAAAATGCAAAAATCCTTACCAAATATTAAACCAATGACATTGCCACTCACCGATATTCCGGGGTACATTAGAATGTGGTTAAGAAGCAAGAGCGCGAACAGGCCCGTTTAGAAACCGGAACATAAGTGGCCTTGATTCCAAATGGCCGGGTTTTGGCCATTTGGAATCAAGGTCCTTATGTGCAGGTTTCTGGGCCTATGAGCGCGTTTACGAAAGGTATCGGTCAACACACCAAAAAGTTGCCCGAGTTTACCACACTTTGGCCATTTGGAATCAAGACCCCTATGCGCAGGTTTCTAGGCCTGTGAGCGCGTTCACGAACAGCATTGGCTTATCATCACCTAATTCTCAACCAACCATACCCAACAAAAGGAGGGGAGCACCGATGCGTCATCACCGTCGTTTCGACTGGGCCAAATTCTTATTTATCGGTGGCCTGATTGTTCTCATCATCGCTGCCATCGGAATTTATGCCAAGAGTCTGTCACCTTACCAACAATTGCGCGACCAAGCGGAAAAAATTGCTACCAATCGGGCTGATTTAAAAAACGTGAACGGCTTCTGGTGGTACAACCGTGATAAGAGTTATCTCACCGTTGCCGGTCAAACCAAGAAGAATCAGTCGGTTTACGTCGTGATTCAGAAAAAGACAGGCAAGGTAACGATTTTAAACCAAAAGTCCGGTATTACCCGGCAAAAAGCCATTCAACAGGTGACCCAAACCAGCGCTCCCAAGAAAATTCTGAATGCATCACTGGGTAAAAGAGGATCGGAATTTGTCTGGGATATTGGCTATCTGTCAAAGTCTGGTAAACTGAACTACGTGACGTACAGTTTTCGCAGCGGCGAACAATTGAACGCGATCAAAAATTTATAATTAAAAATGATTCGGTAGCCGCAATGGTGCCGAAGCTGTAGGAGGCGCAGTCGTGCATTTAGCAAAAAGAATCCTCAACGTCGCACCGTCAGCGACATTGGCCTTAAGTAATCAGACGAAAGACTTAAAGGCAAAAGGTGCCGACGTCATTGATTTGTCTATTGGCCAACCAGATTTTTCAACCCCTAAGGCGATTGATGACGCAGCTATTGCGGCGATTCAGGCTGGTAATGCCAGTTTCTATACGGCAGCAACCGGTATTCCGGAATTAAAGCAGGCGATTAGTGACCGGATATTTGCCCAAGACGGTATTCGTTATGATCATCGTCAAATCGTTGCAACCACCGGCGCTAAGTTTGCTTTGTATGCCTTATTTCAGGTTTTCTTAAACCCAGGCGATGAGGTGCTGATTCCTGTTCCATACTGGGTTTCCTACGAGGAACAGATTAAATTGGCGAGCGGCGTGCCACATCTGGTCATGCCGGCAGTCGGACATAAAGTCAGTGTCGATGATCTTGAGGCGGCTCGGACCGATAAAACCCGGGCATTGATTATCAATTCGCCACAAAACCCAAGTGGCGTTGTCTATGATCGCACGGAACTGACCTTAATTGGCAATTGGGCGCTGAAGCATCATATTTTGGTAGTGACTGACGATATTTACCGAGATCTGATTTATAACGGTACGACTTACACCTCAATGATTAGTATCGATCCCGATATCGCAGCGAATACTGTTTTAATTTCCGGCGTCTCCAAGTCATATGCGATGACGGGTTGGCGGATTGGTTATGCGGCCGGTCCGGAAAAGCTGATTCAGGCCATGGCGACCTTTATTAGCCACACGACCTCTAATCCGGCAGCAGTTTCCGAATACGCCGCGGTGGCAGCTTTAACTGGCGATCAGCAGGTTGTTGAAAAGATGCGCCGTGCTTTTGAAGAACGGCTGAATCTTTTCTATGATCTTCTGGCAGATATTCCCGGTTTCGATATGGGAGATAAACCGCAAGGCGCCTTCTATCTTTTCCCGAATATTAAGCGTGCCGCTCAATTGAGTCATTATGGTACGGTTGATGATTTTATCAGTGCACTGTTGACCGAAACCGGGGTTGCCATTGTTCCTGGACGGGCGTTTGGCATGCCGGATCATGCGCGGATTAGTTATTGTAAAGATTTGGCCAGTCTGAAAGAGGCCGCCCGGCGTATCCGGGAGTTTGTTGGTAAATAATTATTGAAGTGGGGAGTTAACGCATGACGGAAAAGATTCGCATTATTGATGCAAAAGAACATGTGAACGAAGAAGTAACAATTGGGGCGTGGTTAACCGATAAACGCAGCTCCGGAAAGATTGCCTTTCTACAGTTACGCGATGGTTCCGCGTATTTTCAAGGCGTTGTTTCTAAAGCCGACGTGCCAGATGAGGTCTTTCAGCTGGCAAAGGAATTACGTCAAGAGTCCAGCATGTGGATCACCGGCGTCATTCACCAAGATAGCCGCAGTCATTTTGGCTACGAAATCGAAGTCCGCAACATTGAGCTTGTCGGGGATTCACACGACTATCCGATTACGCCTAAAGAGCATGGCATTGAGTTCCTGCTCGATCACCGCCATCTTTGGTTACGATCAAAGCGCCAATTTGCGATTCAACAAATTCGTAACGAAATGATTCGCGCCACGTTTGAATTCTTTAACAATGAAGGCTTTATCAAAATGGACCCGCCGATCTTGACTGATTCGGCACCTGAAGGCACAACCGAACTTTTTGAAACTGACTATTTTGACAAGAAAGCTTATCTTAGCCAATCCGGTCAGTTGTATGCTGAAGCAGGGGCAATGGCCTATGGTAAAGTCTTCACGTGCGGACCGGTATTTCGGGCAGAAAAAAGTAAGACCCGCCGGCATTTGACCGAGTTTTGGATGATCGAACCGGAAATGGCGTTTTGCCATCAAGAAGAGAGTTTAAAAGTTCAAGAGCGTTATGTTGCCTATATGGTGCAGGCGGTATTGGATAACTGCGCCTATCCGTTACATTTGCTAGGCCGCGATCCGGAAGTACTCAAAAAGTATACGAAGCTGCCATATCCACGCATCAGCTACAAAAAGGCAATCGAAATGTTGCAGGCAGCAGGGATGGACGTCAAATACGGTGATGATTTTGGCTCGCCGGAAGAAACGTATCTGTCAGATCAATTTGATCAGCCTGTCTTTGTGTTGAATTATCCTAAAGCCATCAAACCGTTCTACATGTTAACGGACCCGGAAGATGAGCAGCAATATGTCTGCGCCGATATGCTAGCACCAGAAGGTTACGGCGAAATCATCGGCGGTTCGGAACGTGAAACCGATTATGACAAGCTCAAAGCTGCCATTGAAAAGGCCGGCCTTGATTTAGATGAATACGAATGGTATCTGGATTTACGCAAGTACGGTTCAGTACCGCATTCCGGATTTGGTTTGGGCCTTGAACGCGCCATTACCTGGATTTGCAAGTTGGATCATTTACGCGAAGCCATCCCATTCCCACGAATGATCAATCGCCTAAAGCCGTAATGGCAACCAAAAGTCGGACGCCAACGCGCCGGCTTTTTTTGGAGGATTCCTATCATGACTGATTTAAAACGGTACATCGAAGCGGGACAGTTTAATGTTTCTAATCTGCTGTTTGATGACTATCCTACGTTAGGACTGACCCAAACCGAGTTTATAACGTATCTGTTCATTGATCAGTGGCAATCCAAGCATCATCAAGCCCCTGATCTTAAGGCATTGGCAGCGCGCATGAACGTCGCACCCAATGCAATCTATACAGCAATTGAAACGTTGATTCAAAAACAGGCGATTGTTCTTGAAAGCATTCCGGATGGTCAGGGTAAAATGCGCGACCACTATGATCTCACGCCGTTGCTGGCGAAGATACCGACAAACCAAAAAAGCCATAGCAGCGTAATGTCCCAACCAAATGCCGATGCGCAAACGAATGTCTTTAATCAAATTGAAATTGAATTTGGCCGACCACTTTCACCAATTGAACAGGAAACGATTCGCGACTGGTTAACGACGGATCACTACTTGCCAGAAGTAATCTTATTGGCGCTACGTGAAGCCGTTTTGAATGCCGCGTATTCACTGAAGTACATGGATCGCATTTTGCTGAATTGGGAACGACGGCATCTTAAAACCGCGCAACAGGTTCAAGCCGAGCTCAAGCGTCATCAAGAACTTTAACTATTAGGCAGTACCGGAATCATAATCAAACCGATTTTAAAAGGGGGAACCTGTGTGACTGATTCAGAAGCCCGACAATTGTTCGAGCAAATTATGGCGTTGTATCCTGACCCACAGCCGACATTACACGCGCAAAATCCTTTTCAGATTCTAGTGGCAGTGATGCTTTCGGCGCAAACAACGGATGTAGCCGTTAATGCGGTTACGCCCGAACTATTTGCCGCGTATCCAACGCCCGCGGCAATGGCTGCTGCTTCAGTCACCGATATTGCCAAAAAAATCAGTCGTCTTGGTTTATATCGAACTAAAGCGGCGCATTTAAAAGCGTTGAGTGCTATTTTAGTTGAAAAATATGACGGTCAGGTGCCAGCCAATGCAGCTGACTTGGTCAAATTACCAGGAGTTGGTAAAAAAACCGCCACTGTGGTCCTCAGCGATGCTTTTGGCATACCGGGCGTGGCAGTTGATACTCATGTTAGTCGCATTGTGAAAGGATTGGGCCTGGTTTCACCTAAAGCAACACCGGTTCAAATCCAAAGCCGACTTGAAACTTTGATGCCAAAATCGACCTGGATCAAACTTCACCGCAGTTTGATTCGATTCGGCCGTGAACATTTACGCGCGCGAGACCCACAGCCACCATCCGGACCGGAATGGACGTTTCTGGCTACCCATTACGCGCCATTAAAGGGGGAAGAACATTGACAGATGCCATTATGCCATCCAAGCGTACGGTTCACCGTGAAAGCTGGGATCATTATTTTCTTGAACTCGCCAAAAAGGTTTCAGAACGTTCAACTTGTGAGCGCGCAACGGTGGGGGCAGTTTTGGTTCAGGAACATCGGATCATTGCGACCGGTTATAACGGCGCGATTAGTGGTGATCCGCATTGTGATGAGGCCGGTCATTTAATGCGTGATGGTCACTGCATTCGGACCATACATGCCGAAATGAATGCCATCATTCAATGTGCGGCTAATGGGGTCAGTACCCATGGCGCAACCGTCTACGTTAACTTTTTCCCATGTCTGAATTGTACAAAGGCCTTGATCCAGGCTGGCATTAAGCGTGTTGTGTATGCGCATGACTATCGCAATGATCCGTATGGCGAAACGTTATTGGCACAGCACCATGTGGCCGTGGTTCATCTAGAACAGCAAGCTTAGTTTCACATATAAAAAGCACCGCTACTGACCATCTCAAATCGGTAGCGGTGCTTTTTTAATGATGTCCGGCAATCCTCATCAGGGAAAACTCTTGATGGTCAAATCACGTGAATAAATCTTATTGATTACCACCAGGACCACCAGCAGATGAGACAGGCTCACTGCTGGAACTTGTTTCTTCTTTTGAAGGTGCTGCGGAACTAGGCGCAGTAGAAGAAACACTGGAAGATGTCGCATGTGACGCGATGCTGGCGGAAACAGCATTTGAACTTTCTGAGCTGGATTCTTTTGAGGAACTGGATTCAGAGCTGGCACTGGAAGAAGATGATGATTCAGCCACTGCTTTATGACTGCTTGGTCCATGACCACGAACGTACAACTCCTTCGTGGTGTTGGCTGAGCCACTCGTAATCGCTGTGCCGGGATTGCTGCCTTTTAGAATATTGTACGACTCAACTGTATCCGGCTTTGTCCAATCCTTATTATCAAGGTTCTGGGAGGTATAACTCATCAGTGCCTTATAGATCTTCTGGGAAATGGTTTGCTCAGCATAACTGATCCCATGAGAAGTCGGCTTATCATAACCGGTCCAGACTGAAATGACCCGATTGCGGGTATAGCCCGTAAACCATGCGTCCTTGGCAATGCCTGTAGCGTTTAGGGCCGGATTCTGCTTGAGCTCTTCATCGCTATAATCGGTCGTCCCAGTCTTACCAGCTTGGTAAAGGCCGGAAATAGCCGCCGATGTTCCTGTTCCTTTTGTCAACACGCCTTTTAGCATATCCGTGATCATATAAGCGGTACTGGACTTCATCGCCCGGGTTCCTTGACTGTTAAATGTTTGGGTGTTGCCATCGGCGCTAACGACTTTATTGACGTAATAAGGCTTGTAATAAGTGCCGCCATTAGCAAAGGCTCCATACGCTCCGGCTTCTTCAACCGTGTTGACCGATGCCCCGATCGCACTGGAAAGATATTGTTCTGAGGCAGGTAAGTCGATACCCAGTCCCTTTAAGAACTTCACGGCATTCGTCATACCGACTGCACTCAAGGTTTTGACGGCTGGAATGTTGCGGGACTGCTCAAGCGCCGTCCGCATGGAAATCCGACCTTGATACTTCTTGTCCCAGTCATATAACGAAATCGTGGTCCCAGGATACTTGTATGGTTCATCCGTCATTTGTTCATAAGTCGAATAGTTAAGATATTCAATAGCAGGACCATAATCCATGAGCGGCTTCATTGTCGATCCATTACTACGGGTATTTTGCGCTGCCCGGTTGTATGCTAACCGCACATCGCCGGTTTTACGGCCGCCAATTTGCGCTAAGACCTGTCCGTTATCCGGATCTGTCATCGTGACGCCGGTCTGGAAGGCATCATCCGGGAAACTGACATAATCATCGGTATTGACGATATCGTAGAGCCGTTTTTGGGCACTCATGTCAATATTGGTGTAAATATCCAGATTGTCCGTGTAAGGATTCAAACCGGTTTTCTTCTTAACTTCTGCAATCACCTGCGTCAAGTAAGAATCAATCACTTTATCATTGGTGGTTGTGTTTGTCTGTTGTTGTTTTGGCTGTAAACCATCAGTAATCGGTGTGGCTTTAGCTTGCTTGGCGGCAGCGGCCGTAATTTTCTTATCGCGTAACATGGCATCAATGACTGCATTACGCCGCTGAGTCGCTTTTTGCGGGTACTCATAAGGGTCGTAGCCAGCCGGACTTTGCGGCAGGCCGGCAATGAAAGCCGTTTGTGCAAGACTCAAATCTTTGAGCGATTTATTAAAATAAAACTTAGCCCCAGTGCTCATCCCGTACTGACCATAATTCATGAACACTTTATTAATATAATATTCAAGAATCTGATCTTTACTGTACTTTTGTTGAACCTGCATGGCTAGCCAGGCTTCCTGAGCTTTTCGGCGTAATGTTTGATCAGACGATTTTGTGCTGAAAACAGATAGTTTAATGAGCTGTTGTGTCAACGTCGAGCCACCCTGCAAGCCATCACCGGTTCCGGTCATGTTGTTAAAAGCAGCACCGAGAATACGGACAGGATCAATGCCCAATTTCTCATCGTAAAAGCGGCGATCTTCAATTGAAACAACCGCATCTTTAAGTTGTTGCGGAATCTCCGAAGCTTTGACATAGTCGCGATTTTCCAGCCCAAGCGTTGTAATCTCATTACCGCTACGATCATAAATCGTACTGGATCCGCCAGATTCGAGTTTTGCTTGGGTGACTTCAGGTGCATCTTTTGCATACCAGGAGAATAACCCGACACCGGCAATGAAAATGAGAAGCAAGCCGAGCAAGGTCCATTTTAAAATCCGCCGCCATAATTTCTTGGGGGGTTTAGGGCTTTTTGACTGTTTATCTTCGCGGCGTCGTGCCATTCGCGACATGTTTTGGTTATTAGCCACGTACATTACCTACTTTCGTTTCTATCAGCCAGTCAACGCCATCAAGGAATGGGACAACTGGCTGCAATTGCGGATGAAGTTCAAATCCGTGTTGAATGATCTTGGTTAGAGGAATCGATTTACGACCGCCTACGCTTTGCTGATCCCAGCAGGTAATGAGCCGTCCTGCCGGGAAAACAAACAGCCGCCTAATCGTTGCAAACCGAATCACAACAAAACAGATACCGTTTTGTTTTAAGCAACGCCGAAAATGATCAATCTGATGTTGGTGGAAATTTTTTAACGGAAAACTGGTCTTATTTTTGGTTTCTTTGGCTTCAAAGTCAAGATAATACCCGCGATACACACCATTATAATCAGTTGTGGAAGGCGTCTTAAAATAGGCTTCACGGATAACTGCCTGACTTCGGCGAGGATAGTCAACCTTCACAATCTGCACTGGCGTCGGCTTCTTATAGACAACGGCCTTGTCGATACTACGATAATACTGATTGCTGAGGTTAAGTTCTTCTTCTAAAGTCATCCCGCGTCCGCCATAAATGGTAGGGCGCGACACTGCGTCTGGTGAAAATTGCGTCCCGTCTTTGTATGGATTACCATTGGGATAGCGAATGGTCATGCGATCACACTCCTGGCGCTATTATACCAATATCAAGCGCGTTGGCCTAATAATTGGAGGGAAATCATGGCAGGAAAAAGGTTATGGATAACCGGTTACCGTGCCTATGAGCTCAATGTTTTTGGGGCTCAGGATCCAAAACTGAAAGTCCTTAAAACTTCATTAAAAAACACGCTGACCCAGTTTCTTGATGAAGAGCTCAATTGGCTGATTACAGGCGGTCAGCTGGGGGTTGAACAGTGGTCCATCGAAGTTGCCTTAACACTTAAACCGCTCTATCCTGAGTTTAAGATTGCGATGATGTTGCCATTTACCGACTTTGGTAGTCAGTGGAATGACAACAATAAGGCCCAACTGGCTGCGTTACGCCAGCAAGTTGATTTCTCTGATGCAGTCTCACAAGCACCTTATCAAAAGCCCACCCAACTTCAAGGTTATACGCGGTTTATGACGGCACACACAGATGCGGCAGTGATTGTCTATGATCCGGAATTTCCCGGAAAACCGCAGTGGGATTACCGTGCCGCCGAAGACATGGCTAATCGACGTGATTATCCGGTAACACTGATTACGATGGATGATTTACAAGAAACATCCGAAGAATTGGCAGAAGCTGAAAATGAGCATTTTCAAAATGATTGAGATATGGTAAGCTAATTAGTAGTCTGGTTCCATGAAAACAATGAGGTGTGTCGGAATGGATAGTAACAAAGAAACAAAATTTAGTATCCAGTACGGGCCTAAAGATATTTTGGACAAGAAGTTCAAAAACAAGGTTCGTGGTTATGATCCGGATGAAGTCGATGAATTCTTAGACGGCATCATTCGTGACTATGAAGCTTTCACCAATGAAATTGATCGGTTGAAAGAAGAAAATGCAAAGCTGTTTAGCCGGGTCGATGAGCTGACCAAACAGCTGAGTGTTTCCAAGAATGTCAGCGCACAAACACCGCAAACCAATGCTGCGGCAACAAATTATGATATTCTTAAACGTCTGAGTAATTTGGAACGGCATGTTTTCGGTTCAAAACTGTCAGATAGCGGCAGTGTTGATAACCGCGACGACAGCAACCATTCCGACGTTGACCAGTATTAATGATCACATGTAGATCCTGAGTGATCGCGGTCTGCATCTGCAGGCTGAGGAAAGTCCATGCCCGCACAAGCTGCGATGCTTGTAGTGTTCGTGCTAAGCCCAATAAGCTTAGGGACCGTGAGAACGGTTACGGCGGCCAACCACGCTAAGACTTCGGTTATGCGTCAGTAGGTCTGAAAAGTGCCACAGTGACGAAACGTTCAGGGAAACCTGAACGGTGGAACGGGTAAACCCCGCGAGCGAGTAACCCAAACTTTTGGTAGGGGCGTTTTGCCAAGCAAACTGAAGCGACGGCAATACAGCGGCAACGCTGAGATAGATGATGACTGAAGGAACCCGCGCCTGAACAGGTTCTGGAACAAAACATGGCTTATAGGGATCTACATGCAGGCACAGCCCGGGGAAACCCGGGCTGTTTTTTTGAGAGCGCGAACAGGCCCGGTTAGAAACCGGAACATAAGTGGCCTTGAGCCTAAATGGCCAAAGACCGGCCATTTAGGCTCAAGGTCCTTATGTGCAGGTTTCTGGGCCTGTGAGCGCGTTTATGGGAAGTATCGGCCAACACAACGTCACTAGCCAATGCCTGAACTTTTTCCTAACCATTTAGTCTCAAGGTCCTTACACGCAGACTTCTGCGCTGGGGAGCGCGTTTATGAGCAGCATCGGCCAACAGTCACTTCCACTAGCCAAAGCCCGAACACTTTCTGACCATCCACGCCTAAACCACCATCCAAACTCAACCGCAACCGCAACGATAAAGTTATGCCCCTCAACAATCGCCATAACGTACATAAAAAGTTAAACTAACCTTGAATGACTAATCTCGTCTCACAATTTTGAAAGGAACTCATGCTATGAACTATCAACTTGTCGCAACAATGGCGGCTGGCCTTGAGTCGGTTACCACGAAAGAACTGAAGGCATTGGGTATTCAAACCCGCACCGAAAATGGCAAAGTCTATTTTGAGGGTAATGACCAAACGATTGCGTTGACCAATGTCTGGTTGCGCAGCGCTGATCGGATCAAAATTGTCATCGGTCAGTTCAAAGCGCGCACCTTCGACGATTTATTTGAAGGCGTTAAGGCATTACCGTGGGATCACTTTTTGCCATTAGACGCTGCGTTCCCAGTTGCAGGGCGGGCTGTTCGTTCCCAACTGCATTCCGAGCCCGATGTTCAAGCCATCACCAAAAAGGCAATTGTCGAAAAGATGTCCGCAGTCTATCATCGAACCACGCGATTACCGGAAACCGGCGCTACTTATCCACTGGAAGTCTCCATTCTAAAAGACGTTGCGACCCTGACGCTAGATACAACCGGACCTAGTTTGTTCAAACGTGGTTACCGCATTGCAAAAGGCGAGGCGCCACTGAAGGAAAACTTTGCTGCAGCGCTTGTCTTATTGACGAACTGGCATCCTGATATGCCGTTTGTCGATCCCACGACCGGATCTGGCACGATTGCAATTGAAGCCGCTTTGATTGGCCATCATCTGGCACCGGGATTACAACGACACTTTGCGTTTGAAGATTTCGGCTTTTTTGATCAATCCGTCTTGCAAACAACCAAGGATCAGGCGATGGACGCCGCCGATTTCGACCGTGAGCTGGATATTCAGGCTAGTGACATTAATGGCGATATGATTGATATGGCTAAGCTGAATGCGCAACAAGCGGGCTTACTGCATAGCATTCGCTTTAAGCAATTAGCCGTCAAGGATTTTAGCACCACCAAGGAAAACGGGGTCATTGTTGCCAACCCGCCTTATGGGAAGCGGCTTAGCGATCAGGCCATGGTGCGCCAACTTTACAAGGAAATGGGCCAAGCCTTTGCGCCGTTGACGACTTGGAGCAAGTACATTTTGACCAGTGATATGGGATTTGAAAAAGCATATGGCAGTCAAGCAACCAAACGGCGAAAGTTGTACAATGGCACCATTCGAACCGATCTTTTCCAATACTGGGGCAAGCCTAACTGGCATCATAACAAGTAAGGAGGCACACCTTGAAAATTTTAAATAGTTTTAATCTCAAACCTGAGCAACGACAAGTCTTAGAAAAAGCAGGGCACGTGGTGATTGACGACAATCAGTTAGATCAAGCAACCGCCCAGCAAATTGACGTTGTTTATGGGTGGCACGATCAATCTGCGCAAGTGAATTTCGATCACCTGCGCTTTGTTCAGGCTATTTCTGCCGGAGTCGATTATCTACCGCTGGCTGACTTTGCTAAACATCAGGTATTATTGGCAAACACGAGTGGTATTCATGCCGAACCGATTGCTGAATATGTCCTTGGCGTGTTATTTACGATCAGCCGCGGCATTCTACCACCGGTTCGCGCCGGTCGTCAGATGTGGACTTTCCGTCAGCAACGGCCGCCAATGACGTTGTTAAAAGGCCAAACTGCGGTCATTTTTGGCACTGGCCATATTGGCTCAACGATTGCGACAAAATTACATGCACTGGGCCTGCATACGCTTGGCGTGAGTGCACACGGCCGTCCTGCTGCCGGGTTTGAGGAAGTCGTTACAGACGCTAACGCACACACAGCCGCTCAAAACGCCGATATCCTTATTAATGCATTGCCATTAACTTCTGCCACCAAGCATTTTTATAATTCAGAATTCTTTTCCGGGCTTCAAAATCAGCCGTTGTTTATCAATATTGGCCGCGGTGCTTCGGTCGATACACCGGCGTTGGTTCAGGCACTTCAGACCCAGCAGTTACGAGCCGCGGCCTTGGATGTCGTTGATCCTGAACCGTTACCGCAAGATTCGCCACTTTGGGACATGGACAATGTTTTATTGACGCCGCACATTTCCGGCACCGTGCCACATCTGCGTGATCAGGTTTTTAAAATTTTTAATGATAACCTCCAATCCTTGATAGCAAGCGGTCAGTTAGCCAGTCACCAAGTTGATCTTAGCCGCGGCTACTGAAATTTTGCCGCAGAATCGTTATACTGGAATCGTAATCGTTTTCAATCGCACGTTTTAAGTGACGCCGATTGCAAATCAGATTGCGACAGTATCCCCAACCGAATACGTCTGTCAGCAAGAGCCAGTTTCAAGGAAATTCGCAGCGCAACTTTCCTTGATCCATGCTGTTAGCTGGATGGACGCATGCTAACCATTAAGATGAAGGAGGAATTCTTATGGCACAACGCCCAGAAGAAATTACCAACTTGCTTCAAGATGCTTTGCACACGCAACAGGAGGTGGCAATCAATACAATTGATCGCCATCGCTTAAAGGGTCGCGTCGTTGATATCGAGGCTGCAACCGTTAAGCCTTATAACGAACGCGGTGTCATTACCGTTGAAACTGGGCGGGGAGCCAAACGAATCCAGGCATATGCAATTAGCCAGGTTAAATATAATTGATTGTTTGCAAGAATGATCAAAAAGGGGCAGCCGACAAATGGCTGCCCCTTTTTATAGAAAAATAAGTCTGAATGTGCTTAAGGAACTAATAAATTAATGACGTCTTCTTTAGGGATGTTGGTGAAATAAGCGTTTGTATCAATTGCATCTAAAGTTTTCTTAACCGCTTCAGATGTGTACGGTTTGTCTTTTAAAGCTGCCGCAACATCACTAACATCCTGTGGGCCGAAGAAATCACCGTAAAATTTAACGTTGGCAATTTTGCCATCTTTCACGTCAAACCGCGCATCGATCGTCCCATAATCAAAGTGCTTACGTTTCTTAGTGGTGAACTCTGGGCTATGACCGTAAACCCAATCCCAGTTATTATAAACATCGTCATAAATCTTTTTAATCTCAACTTCATCTTCTGGCGTCACGTGGTATTCCTTATCTTTAATGGCGGCCACATCGTCAACACCGAACAGACGGGTCAATAAAATATCCCGGAATTCCGGCACCGTCAGATCCTGATATTTTTTATCCAGATAAGGCCGCAAGTTTGTAACCCGACTCTTGACCGATTTAATTCCTTTACTCTTGATTTTATCTTCAGGAACGTTGAGCACATTAGGGATGACGCTCATATCGACATCCAGCATCAAAGTGCCATGCGAAAATGTCTTACCGTTGCGGGTGTACATTGCGCTGCCGGAAAACTTCTTCCCGTCAACCAGCATGTCATTGCGACCTGAAACTTCGGCACTTGTCGCACCCAGCGTGTGAATCGCATCAACAATCGGCTGCGTGAAGGACTTGAAATCACCAAATTCTTCGGAGTCACTATCGACCACAAATGAAAAACATAAATTACCCAAATCGTGATACACTGCACCACCGCCAGAAAGCCGACGTGTCACAACGATATTGTGATCTTCAACATACTTTTGATTCAACTCTTCCAGCGTGTTCTGGTTACGGCCGACAATCACGCTTGGCTTTTCATAATAAAAAAGCAGCAGTGGTTCATCAAACTGCTTGGCATTCATCAGATATTGCTCAGTCGCCAAGTTTTCACGAATATCGTGAGACTTCATAATGACATAATACATCCTTGCACATCCTCCTATGAGCATCGGCTGACAGCTTCAGCAGGTGCCAGCAAACGCGTTATCCAGTAACGACTGACACGATTAGTCGATCGTTGACTTAGTACATGGCCTATTTTAACGAGTTATGCGCCAAAAAGAAAGCGATTTCGATTGACAACAATCTATTTTGCCAATCTAACTCGCTGTGCGATCCAATTTTGTCCCGCCGACTTTAATACTTGGCACGCTTTCATTAAAAGAGAAAAACCTAAGGCCAAATTAGAATTTATTGCGTCCTATTGCACTGAAACGTGAATCAGTCGTGCAAGAAAATGAGAAGTGCGTTAAGATTATGACATAACGTTTCATGGTGAAAGGAGCTTTTTAATGACAAGTGAAGTACGCTATCAAGACGATTTATATCAAGCAGTGAACGGTGCTTGGATGAAACAAGCGGTTATTCCTGACGACAAAAGTAGTACCGGCGGGTTTCAGGATCTTGCCGATGAAGTCGAGGAGAAGATGATGGCTGACTTTGCCGCGGTTTCAGATGGCAAAAAGCAGGCACCTGACAAGTATTTTGCCCAGGCAGTAACGCTGTATCAACAGGCTAAGGACTTTAAAACGCGGGACGCTGCGGGATTTGCCCCGGCTGAACCGCGCTTAAACCTGGTGAAGGGCATTAAAGACCTGGCGGATTACAACCAACGCGCTGCTAATTTGCTTCAGGAGCATTTAATCGATCCGCCATTCAACTTTTTTGTTGATGCCGACATGAAAGATACCAGCAAAAATGTAATTAATCTGATGGGGCCAAAAACGATTTTGCCGGATACGTCTTATTACGCTAAGGACAATCAAAATGGCGCGCAATTGCTTGGCATTTTCAAAGACATGATGCAGCAACTGTTGGCGTACACTGATTTGGACGAAGCCGCACAAAAGGCCACTTTGGAAGGCGCGTTGGCGTTTGATGCCGAAATTGCCAAGCACGTCAAGAGTTCTGAAGAATGGGCCGATTATCCTAAGGCCTATAACCCAACGCCAACTAGCACGGTCATTGAGAAGCTCAAGCCGTTTAATTTTAAAAACCTCTTAAAGACGATTTTCAAGAATGTGCCGGAAACAATTGTTGTTGCGGATCCGCGCTTTTTGAATGAATTTGACCAGTTATTTAATGAAGCCAACTTCAAGCTTTATCGCGACTGGCTTTATGTCATGACGCTAGGTGACGTGGCCGGCTTCTTGAGCGAACCATTGCGGCAATTGAGCGGTACATATAACCGCGCATTATCTGGTGCACCGAAATCGCCTGATCAGCTTAAGCATGCTTATCGGGTCGCCAACCGGTACTTCAGTGAACCAATTGGCATTTATTATGGGCGGACCTACTTTGGGGAAAAAGCAAAAGCCGATGTCACCCAGCTAGTTGAAAAGATGATTGCAACTTACAAACAGCGCTTAGCTAACTCTGACTGGCTATCTCAGCCAACGAAAGACAAAGCCATTCTTAAGTTAAATAAGATGGTATTAAAAATGGGGTATCCGGATCATCCTGAAGCCATTTACGATCTGCTCCATGTTGATCCCAATCGCTCATTGCTAGAAAACTTATTTGCCATGCGCAAGGTGCAAGTTCAGTATAACTTTGATAAACTGATGAAACCCGTTGATCGCACGGTTTGGAACATGCCCGGACACTTGGTGAATGCCAGCTATGATCCGTCAAAAAACGACATTACTTTCCCAGCCGCCATTCTACAGGCACCATTTTATTCCTTAAAGCAAACCGCTTCGGAAAATCTTGGCGGGATTGGCGCGGTCATTGCGCACGAAATTTCTCACGGATTTGACAACAACGGTGCCCAGTTTGATGAATACGGCAACATGGCCAACTGGTGGCAAAAGGCCGATTTTGATCACTTCCATGAATTGACCCAAGCCATGATTGACGAATTTGACGGTCTGGAAACGGCAGCCGGCAAAGTAAACGGCAAATTAGTGGTTTCGGAAAATATTGCCGATGCCGGCGGATTAGCAGCAGCGTTGGATACAGCTAAACGGGAAAAGGATGCTGATTTACGTGCATTCTTCATTAACTGGGCGCGCATTTGGCGTTCAAAATCGCGTTTAGAGCGCGCCAAGATGTTATTAGCAGTCGATGTCCACGCACCCCATGAATTACGGGCCAACATCCAACCGCGTAATTTAGATGATTGGTATACAACTTTTGATGTTCAACCAGGCGATGGCATGTACTTACCGCCGGAAAAACGCGTTCAAATCTGGTAGCA
>OBWS01000374.1_pt1 | contig 26534 bp, 20 predicted proteins | sample 1495291 | NCBI WGS metagenome assembly OBWS01 (sample SAMEA2580090, study PRJEB22360) | human gut metagenome | biome: human gut; feature: human-associated habitat; material: faeces | place: Denmark | collected 2008/2010 | reverse complement strand
AACTGTTAGAATTACAGGACCAACAAGGGTGTTGCACTTCTAAATAGACATCGGGGCCCAAGCGGCCGGCCAGATGCATCGCTAGACTGGCATTATGCGTGAACTCAATGTTGTGATCTCCGGCTTCGACCACTATGACGGCGTGGAGGTCAATCCCGCCGTCGAAGTGCCCAAGGCCATCGCCGAGCAGGGACTGGGCGTCTCCTCTGCTCCGGACGATCCGTTGGAGCAGGTCGCCGTCACCGTTCATGCTGTCAGCATCCCGGTGAGCTTCGCCAAAGCCTGGCCCACGCTGAAAGAGACGATTGAGGCCACCAAGCCCAATATCGTCATTGCCACCGGGCTCAAGCACGCAGCCCGAGGCGTGATGCTTGAACGATGCGCCACCAACCTGATGGACGCGATCAAGCCAGACGCGGACAACGTGATCCCACGCCGCGAACCCATCGATCCCAATGGCCCGGCCGCCTATTGGACCCGCCTGCCGTTGCGCTCGATCCTGAATGATTTCACGGACGATTCGATTCCGGCCACCTTGAGTTCGGACGCAGGTACGTTCGTATGTAATTCGCTGTTCTACAACTTGCTCAACTGGACCGCCACCCAGGAGCAGGTGCTGGGCGGATTCGTCAGCTTCCCTCCGGTCGTTCCGGCGCATTCCAGCCAGCATGGTCTACCACTCGACCAGCAGATCGCCGCTGGCCGTGATGTGGTGCGCGAAGCCGTGCGCTACTATCTCAAGCCCTCCAGCTCCGACATCCTCATCGCCTAGCACGCTGTGCGCCACGCCGGAATAGAACATGGTTCGCACGCATTGTAACGATTGCGCGTCGCTCAACGCTCAGCGCTAGTGCGATGCGCTACAGTGCTTCAAGGATGTGCCAAGAGCTTTATGCGTGTGCGAAAGGAATAAACAGCGATGGTGGATCGTTTCCCGGTGGTGCTGCGAGGATATGACAAGGAGAAGGTTGATGCTGCCTTCGACGCTACTCAGGAGAGTATGAAGCGTGCGCAGCAGACGTTGGCCAGCATGCGTGAGCAGATTGCGGCGGATGACGACCGTATTCTGCAACTGCAGGCCCAACTTCAGGAAGAGAAGAACAAGAAGCCGGAAGGCAACAGCTTCGCTTCCTTGGGAGCGAACGCCCAGCAGATGCTTGCCTCCGCCGAACAGACGAGTACCGAACTGCTGGAACGCGCCAAGCAGGACGCGTCCTCCATCCGTACCACGGCTCAGGCTCAGGCCGAAACACTGATCAACAACGCCAAGCTGGATGCCCAGCATATTGTTGACGACGCCAATGCCAAGGCCGCCTCGATTCTGACGAACGCCAGCAATCAAGCCGAATCAGTGACCACCTCCGCCAACGAGGATGCCGCACAACTGCGCTCCGAAACTGCCAAGACCATCACCGAACAGCGTCAGACCGTCGAGCTTGAGCTCAGCAACGCGCGCGAAGAGCACACTAAGAAGATGGCTTCCGAACGCTCCACTCAAGAGCGCGAAATCGCCGACATGAAGGCGGAGGCGACCCAGCAGGTTGCCGCAATGCGCAAAAGCGCCAATGAGGAGATCACCAAGCTTAAGTCTGATTCCAACGATCAGATTGAGGCGGCGCTCGCCGAGGCCAACAAGAAGCTCGCCGACGTGCGCGAGCAAGTGTCCAAGATGATGACCGAAGCCCAGCGCAAGGCCAGCGAAATCATTGATGCGGCCAAAACCAAGGGTCAGGAAATCACTGATGAGGCCGAGGTCAAGCGCACCAGCACGATGAGCCAGGTCAACGCCGAGGTCGAGCAGATCCGTCACGACATCGCCGCTCAGCAGGATGAGGCCACGAAGAAGGTCAACGAACTGCTGCAGCACCTCGAAGAGCGTCGTGTGGCGGCCAAGCGGGAAGCCGATGAGTTGGTCGGTCAGGCCAAGAACACTCGCGACCAAGCCGATTCGTATGCCGCGTCCAAGCGCGAGGAGGCGGACATCCAGGCCGCCGCAATCGTAAATAAGGCGGGCGAGGAAGCCGATGCGCAGATCGAGGAGCGTCGCGCCGCCGCCCAAAGCGAGCTTGACGGTCTGTCCAAGCGCATCGCCGATCTGCAGGAACGCGAGTCCGTCATCACCCAGCGTGTTTCGGAACTGCGTTCTATGTTCTCGCAGGCGTTCTCCGGATTCGCTTTCGGCGGTAATGCGGCGGCCTCTGGTCAGGATCAGGAAGCCGCTGGGGCCTCCGGCCTGGATGAGGACAGGAAACCCGCTGCCGCGGCGGCATTGCCGGTGGTTGCGCCCGTCCCGGAAGTCAAGCCTGTACACAACGAGGCCGATGACCAGCCGGGTGAGTTGAGCGGAAACGAGTCGGCTGCCGACGATCACAATGAGACAGATGCGGCACCGGCTGATTCGGCTGATTCGGCTGATTCGGCTGATTCGGCTGCGCAGAATGAGCAGTCCGAATCGTCTGAGCCGTCCGAGCACCAGACACAGGGCGAACCGGAGGCCCCGACTCAGGAGAATCCGGCCGTATCTGAGCAGAACGGCGAATGACAGGCCTTCGATTAGACTACTAGCGGTAAGAATTACGGCACCTGCGCTTTCGAGCCAGGTGCCGTATTCGTTTGAATCTGCGCCACAAGCGCACCATCACAGAAGGAGTATGACATGAGTGAATTGACGCCTCTGACCGACGAAGCGTTGAATACCCTGCGCGGCGATTTCGCACAGAGCGGCACCAACCGTCTGGCCATGAACGCGGTGACCGCCGCCGGCATCGACAAGGTGGCTCGCAATTATGACCGCGCTCGTCTGATGCAGCGTCGTTTCTCCACCATCGTTGACAATGGCGAAGCCACCCATCAGGATCGCTCCGGCCGCTGCTGGCTGTTCAGCTCCCTGAACGTGGCCCGTTTCGTGGCCAAGAAGAACATGAACTTGAAGGAGTTCGAGTTCTCCCAGAACTACGCGATGTACTACGACAAGCTGGAGCGCGTCAACTACTTCCTTAAGGATGTGGCCGCTCTGGTGGCTGCCGGAGAGCCTTCCGACTCCCGCCTGATGCAGCACCTGCTCGCCGACGTGATGGGCGATGGCGGCCAGTGGACCATGGCCATGAACGTGTACAAGAAGTACGGCGCTGTGCCCAAGGACCTGTTCCCGGAGACCGAATCCTCCAAGAACACCGGTGAAATGAACATCCAGCTGCGCCACATGCTGCACACCGCCGTGGCGCACATGTACGCCGCTGACGGCGATGCCTCCAAGGTCGAGGCGATTATTGCCGACGCCACTGCTGCCGGCCACCGTATTCTGACCATCCACCTGGGCGAGCCGCCGGTTTCCTTCGACTGGGAATGGACCGACAAGGATGGCGAATTCCACCGCGACGGCGAGATTACGCCGGTTGAGTTCTGGAAGAAGTACGTGGGTCCGGCTGATCTTGAGGACTACGTGTGCCTGGTGGACGATCCGCGCACCGAGCACGCCAAGGGCAAGAAGATCGGCATCGAGCACCTCGGCAATGTGGCTGGCGGCGACGCCACCGAGTACCTCAACGTGCCAAACCAGTTCATGAAGGACTGCGTCAAGCAGATTCTCGTTGAGCAGGGCATTCCGGTATGGTTCGGTGCCGACTGCCACCCGTTCATGGACCGTGAGAACGGCGCTTGGGCCACCGACCTGTTCGAGTACGGCCGCGTGTACGACGTGGACTTCGATTTGGACAAGGAAGCCCGCGTGCGCTTCGGCGACTCCGCCATGAACCACGCCATGGCTTTCGCCGGCGTTGACGTGGCCGACGACGGCACCACCCGCCGCTGGCGCGTGGAGAACTCTTGGGGCGCCAAGATCGCCGACAAGGGCTACTTCACCATGTCCGACGACTGGTTCACCGAATACGTCTACGAGGTAGCCGTCCCGAAGGCCCTGTTGCCCGAGGAATACCAGAAGGCCCTCGAAGAGCCAGCCACCATGCTCCCCGCATGGGATCCGATGGGCGCTTTGGCCTGACTTCGTCAGCCTCCCGGAATCGGCCTGACGGCCAATGCTGTGTTTTCTCGCAGCCTGTCGGCTGCTAGGGTCTCTCCCTCTGTCAGCGCGAAGCCGCTGACAGAGGGAGAGACCGCGGTCGCAGGCCGCACAACAACACAGCATCGCCGCAGGCGAGTCCACACAGGCGAGTTCACCCAAAGTCCATAACTGCCGGCCCAACAAGCAGTCCCCGTAACAAACTGCTATAGTTGGGCTTTTGCGTCTATGGCGACATACCGACAGTACGTATACAAGGAAAGGAGTCGAGCAATGGCAGCACTACGTGGTCCGGATAGTTCCGAGGATGAACGTCGTTTGGGGGAGCAGGCCGTCTTTCCTGAGACCGTCGATGTCAACATTCGTCAGCTTGACCCCATTCCCGCGCCGCGTGCTTTCCTCAGGGAGCAGCCGCTCACCGATGAGATGAGCGAGCTCGTGCTCCACTCGCGGCAGGAAATCCGCGATGTGCTCAACGGCCGCGACGACCGACTGCTCGTCATCGTGGGCCCCTGCTCAATCCACGACCCGAAGGCCGCGCACGAGTACGCAGAAAAGCTGGCTGCCGTCAAGCGCGAGTTGGAAGACCGACTCGTGATCGTGATGCGCGTGTACTTCGAGAAGCCGCGCACCACCATCGGCTGGAAAGGCCTCATCAACGACCCCGATCTGGACGGTCGCTTCAATATTCGTAAGGGCATGTGGCTGGCCCGCAAGGTGCTCACCGACGTGCTGAGCCTCGGCCTGCCCGCCGCCACCGAATGGCTTGACCCCATCACCCCGCAGTACATCTGCGACGCGATCAGCTGGGGTGCCATCGGCGCGCGTAACACCGAATCCCAAGTCCACCGCGAACTGGCCAGTGGCCTGTCCATGCCGGTGGGCTTCAAGAACTCCACCGACGGCTCCATCAAGGCCGCCGCCGATTCCTGTTTCGCGGCCGGCTTCGAGCATCACTTCCTGTCCATTAACTTGGACGGTCGCGTGATTTCCGCCGAAACCAAAGGCAACCCGGATTGCCATCTGGTTCTGCGCGGCTCCAGCCACGGCCCGAACTACGATGCCGAATCCGTGCGTCAAGCTCTGGAAGACCTCAAGGTTTCCAAAGCGTCCGGCCCGAGCCAGCATGGCCTCGTCATCGATGCCGCCCACGGCAACTGCGGCAAAGACGAAAACCGCGAAGCCGAAGTCATCGAAGAGATCGCTGAGCGCCTGGCGCACGGCGAACAAGGCATCACCGGCGTAATGATGGAAAGCTTCTTGGTCGGCGGTCACCAAAAGCCGGCCCCGCTCGACCAGTTGGTCTACGGTCAGTCCGTCACCGACTCTTGCGTGCCGTGGGAACGCACCAACGAACTGCTGCACACCCTAGCCGACGCCGTCACCGCTCGCCGCTCGGCTAAATAGCTTTGTCTTTGTAAAAATGCTCACTGAGACCCACTCAGTGAGCATTTTTTGCCAATAACGGTGGTCATGTCAGTTTGTTCCCGTGACACCTTATCCTTGGGAAGGATACTGACCCAAGGAGAGATGTTATGCAGCAGCAGGAGGAAGCAGCACATTCGCTGCATCCGTTGCAAGTCGGTCCGCAGCCGTTGAACACCCCAGAAGAGCTTCGCGCCATTCGTCAGGCGATGGGGGAGGGGAAGAACCCGCTCGTTGCCACTGATGTGCCGCGTTGGGAAGATCAGGTGGGTGTCAGTCGCATCATCAACCGCCGCGTATTGGAGTTGGAGCCGCTGCCCACGCCCGCGCAAGTGCTCGCTGAACTCCCGCTGACTGATCAGGCTCAGGAAATCGTCGCCTACTCGCGTGATGAGATTCGCGCGTGCCTGTACGGCCAAGACGACAGGCTGTTGGTCATCGTCGGCCCCTGTTCGGTTCATGACCCGAAGGCCGCGCTGGACTACGCGCGCCGATTGGCCAAGCTGAAAGATGAGCTCGGTGAACAGCTGCTCATCGTCATGCGCGTGTACTTCGAGAAGCCGCGCACTACCATTGGCTGGAAGGGCCTGATCAACGACCCGGATATTGATGGCAGCCACAATATTCGCAAGGGCCTGTTGCTTGCTCGCAAAACCTTGCTTGGTGTGCTGAAGGAAGGATTGGCGGCCGCCACGGAATTTCTGGAGCCCACCAGCCCGCAGTTCATCTCGGACGCGGTGAGTTGGGGCGCCATTGGTGCGCGCAACACGGAAAGCCAGATCCACCGCCAATTGGCCAGCGGGCTTTCCATGCCGGTCGGCTTTAAGAATGCCACTGACGGCTCGGTGAAGGCAGCGGTCAACGGTTGCTTCGCCGCTGCTCAGCAGCACACGTTCTTCGGCATTGACCATCTGGGGCGTGCCTGCGCAGTCGAGACCCTTGGCAACCCGGACTGCCATGTGGTGTTGCGCGGCTCGATTCACGGCCCGAACTACGATGCCGAATCCGTGGCCAAAGCCATGGAAGACGTACGCGCCGAAATGCCCGCCGAATCCGCAGCCTCGCATGGTCTGATTGTTGATTGCTCGCACGGTAACTCCGGCAAGGACGAACATCGTCAGGCCGAAGTCGTGCGCAATATTGCCAGCAGAATTGCAGCTGGCGAACAGGGTATTACCGGCATCATGATGGAAAGCTTTATTGAAGGAGGCAATCAGAAGGCCGCGCCGCTTGATCAGCTGGTCTATGGCAAGTCGATTACTGACAAGTGCATCAGCTGGGAAGAAACCGAGGCCTTGCTGCGCGAGCTTGCGGAAGCCGTAGCCACACGGCGTTGGCACTGAGTTGCGTCATCGGCTCTCTCGCGGGAGCAATGCAACGAAACGTCTCTACCCCTCAGCCTGCCATTCGGCGGCCACCTCCCCTGACAAGGGGAGCCGAAAGTGTTGTGAAAGGAACTTACGTATGGGTATGAAAACTGTAGCTATTATTGGCGCATTGGATGAGGAAGTGGCGCTGATCGCCAAATCGCTCACGCATGTGACGCACACCGCCAAGGGCAGCCTTGACATCGTGTCCGGCACGGTCGACTCCTTCGGTTCTGACGTCATCAAGGTTGCCGCAACGGTAGGCGGCATGGGACTGGTCAATGCGGCCGCCACCACGCAGCTGCTGATTGACGAGATTGCCCCGGACGCCGTGATTTTCAGCGGCATCGCCGGCAACCTCAACACCCACCTGCACATCAACGACGTGGTGCTCGGCGGCACCCTGCGCTACCTCGACACTGACATGCGGCTCGTAGGCCAGTGGAAGCCCGGCACTGCGGACGCTCCGGTGGAGGAATTCCACTCTGATGACCGTCTGCTGGAAGTCGCCGACGAGGCGCTTGCCAATGCGGGCATTACCCACATCACCGGCATCATCGCCTCCGGCAACTACTTCGTGGACACGCCCCAAAAGGTCGAGGAGGTCATCCGACTCACCGGGGCTGACGCCGTGGAGATGGAAGGCGCCGCCGTGGCACAGGTCGCCGCCCGCAATAACGTGCCGGCACTGGTGATTCGTGCCCTTTCCGACAACGCCGACACCGATTACGAGGTATTCAAGGAGTTCGACATCTCCGAATACGCCGATACCGCCGCCCGTCTGGCTGTCGACATCGTCAAGCGCCTGTAACTGGTCACCTCCAAGTTCGGCGTTGCCGGTGTGGGCTGGTACATGGCCATCATGACTGCCCTCGCTCTGCTCGCTCTGTTCCTGATCAAGGAAAGCAAGGACAAGGACTACGAGCTGTAAATAGAGCTCCCCATATTATGCTCCCGCCAGCGGGAGCATTTTGTTATGTCGTCCCGCCAAAAATGAACAATAGACGAACTTACGTAGTTTAGGCATCTCACTACGCCTCGCACGTTTTACTCTGGAAATCATGGATATCTGGCAGATCGTCGTGATTGTGGTGCTCGCCGCGCTGATACTGGTGTGGGTTGCCGTCATCGCCTACAACAAAGGCCGCGTTTCAGGCCGGCTCGCCGCCGAACAGGACCTGTCCGGCGACGAGGATACGCATTCTCTATTCGGTGATGATGCGCCCGTGCGCCCCACCGAGCGTCGCCTGATTGAAGTCCTGCCCGAAGCCCTGATCGTCACCGACCGCAACGGTCTGGTCCAATATTCAAGCCCCGGCTCAGTGCCATTCGGCCTAGTCTCCGGCGACCGACTCAACTCGCGTGAAGTCGAGGACATCCTCACTCAGGCCGCCGCCGACGGTGGCATGCGTGAGCGTGAGGTTCAGCTGCCGGTCAATCGCAATTCCTATCCGTCCTCTAATGGCCGAGGACTGGAGGCCGGCCAGTCACGCCCGTCCAACACGCTGTATTTGCGTGTGCGCATTGGCGATATCGGCGATGACCTGTACGCCATCTTCATCAACGACATGTCCGAGCAGCGCCGTTTCGAGGCCGTCCGCCGTGACTTTGTGACCAACGTTTCGCACGAACTCAAGACTCCGGCCGGTGCCATCGCGCTACTGGCCGAAACCGTGACCGACGCCGCCGATGATCCGGACGCCGTACGGTATTTTTCCGGCCGTATCTCCAAGGAATCCGCGCGCCTGACCGAACTGGTGCATCATCTTATCGACTTGCAGAAAGCCCAAAGCCCGCAAAGCGTGATCGATGCGCGGCGCATTTCCGCGCTGGATGTGGCACGCGCCGCCATCGCCGCCAATCAGACCCAAGCCGACTCCCGCCATGTGGATATCCGACTGAGTGTCAACGGACAGTCAGTACCCACGAAGGTCGAGGAGCCGGCCGATGGCGAAGGTTCCTTGGAAGAATCAGGCAGCCCAGCCACGAACGGTCCGATGATCAAGGCCGACAAAGAGGCCATGCAAACCGCCGTCAAGAACCTCGTAGAGAACGCCATCCATTACTCGCCCGAACACACCACTGTGGCGGTCGGCGTGGGGGAGCGCGATGGCAAAGTCACCATTCGCGTGGTCGATCAGGGCATCGGCATCCCCGCCAAATCGCTGGACCGCATTTTCGAGCGATTCTACCGGGTCGACCCGGCCCGTTCGCGCGAGACCGGCGGTTCGGGACTCGGCTTGGCCATCACCAAGCACTGCGTGCAGGAGAACGGCGGTCGGATTTCGGTCTGGTCGCGTACGGGGGAGGGGTCGACGTTCACCATCGAGCTGCCGGCCGCCCCGGATGAGGATGACGACGAGGCCCGGTCGGACGAGTCGACACAAGCGTAGGGCCTTGGTTGGTGCCCGACATGGTGCCATTCCATTGCCACACAATCACACAGTGGGCGAGGTGCGCACACCGCGCGTAGCCCAATTACGCAATTACGTACTTTCGGGAAACAGCAGGCTAACGGAGAACAAATGGTTACGATAATGTCGGAAAACTTTGCGCCTATGCGCACGGGAACATACCCAAGAAAGGCTACTATGACACGCATTCTTATCGTCGAAGACGAGGAATCCTATCGCGAGCCGCTGGTATACCAGCTCACACGCGAGGGGTACGACGTGTCCGCCGCCGCCACTGGCGAGGAAGGTCTGGAACTGTTCACCAAGGGCGGCATCGATTTGGTGCTGCTTGATTTGATGCTGCCGGGCATTGACGGCACTGCACTGTGCCGCCGCATTCGTGAGCAGAGCCGTGTGCCGATTATTATGCTCACCGCCAAGAGCGCCGAAATCGATAAGGTCGTTGGCCTTGAGATTGGTGCGGACGATTATGTGACCAAGCCGTACTCTTTCCGTGAGCTGCTGGCACGTATTCGTGCCGTGATGCGTCGCAATCAGGCCACTGCCCAGGCTTCCGGCACTGTGGATGACGATATTCCGCTGGTGTGTGGCGATATCGTCATGCAGGTTGGCCAGCATCAGGTCACCGTACGCGGCGAAACCGTGTTCTTCCCGCTCAAGGAATTCGAACTGCTCGAATACCTCATGCAGAACAAGGGGCGCGTGATGACCCGACACCAGCTCATCGACCGCATCTGGGGCTCCGATTACGTCGGCGACACGAAGACCCTCGACGTGCACGTCAAGCGCGTGCGCTCCAAGATCGAGGAGGATCCGGCCCATCCCCGGTACCTGACCACCGTGCGCGGCCTCGGCTACAAGATCGACAGCCCGCAGCAGTGACCGGCCCGCACCCGGTATAAAGCGCCCTCGGCCCGCCTGAACCACCCGGTGCAGGCGGGCTGAACCATATCCCGCAAACCGCGCATTCCAACTACGTGGCAAGGTCGGCAACTATTCATCTTCTGTTTACCGATTTTGTCTTCCGACCCCTCGAACAGCCCATAGGCTAGTAACTGTCATGAAAAGGAATCGGCTCTGAATCGTATGACACGAGCCGCTATGACAGTTGATAAGAGGAAAGAAACAATGCGTAAGAATCTCTTCGTTCGTTCCATCGCGGCGGTTTCCGGCATCGTGATGCTGGCGTCGCTCGCCGCCTGTGGCGACAACACTTCGTCCGCCGGCAACAACTCCGGCTCCACCTCGACCGAGAAGATTACCGGCAGCTTCTCCGGCGCCGGTGCCACCTCCCAGCAGGCGGCCGAGGAAGCCTGGATCTCCGCCTACATGGCGGCGAACTCCGGCGCGAACGTCACCTACAACCCGACCGGTTCCGGCGCGGGCGTCACCACCTTCCTGAGCGGCGCCACCGCGTGGGCCGGCTCCGACAAGGCCCTCTCCGATGACGAGGTCACCCAGTCCTCCGACAAGGCGTGCGCCAACGGCACCACCGCGTTCGACGTGCCGGTCTACATCTCCCCGATCGCCATCATCTTCAACTTGAAGGGCGTTTCCGACGCCGGCAAGCACATCAACCTCGATGCCGACACCGCCGCCAAGATCTTCGACGGCAAGATCGTCAAGTGGAACGATCCGGCCATCGCCAACCAGAACAAGGACCTGACCTTGCCCGACACCCAGATCACCGTCGTGCACCGCTCCGACAAGTCCGGCACCACGCAGAACTTCGTGAGCTACTTCAAGGACCAGGCCCCCGACTCCTGGACCCATGAGCTCTCCGAGAACTGGCCTGACATCCCCGGCCAGCAGAGCGCCAAGGGCACCTCGGGCGTCGTCACCGCCGTCAAGCAGGCCGATGGCACCATCGGCTACGCCGACTTCTCCCAGGTCGGCGACCTGGGCACCGCGGCCATCAAGGTCGGCGAGAACTACAACGAGATCTCCGCTGACGCCGGTTCCAAGGTCATCGAGGATTCCGAGATCGACACGTCCGTCAAGGGCGACAACCGCGTGGTCGTGAAGATCAACCACGCCACCAAAGCCAAGGGCGCCTACCCGATCGTGCTGGTCTCCTACGACATCGCCTGCCCCGCCTACAAGGACGCCAACACCGCCAAGTTCGTCAAGAGCTGGCTCACCTACGTGACCAGCGACGAAGGCCAGAAGACCGCCTCCTCCGCTGCCGGCTCCGCCCCGCTGCCGAGCAACATCGTCGAGAAGGTCACCAAGTCCATCGAGGCCATCAAGACCAAGTGATCAGCGTGAGCTGACACGCCGTATGGCGGATGCCGCAGAACACCTGACACAATGAAAGGTGTCTGCGGCTTCTGTCGGTTGTACACGGCCGTGAAGCCACCATTGAAAATGCATACGAAGGAGAACCTGTGAGTTCGCAAGACAAAGCGGCAGACAGTCCGGCCAGTACAGGCAAGACCGGCGATGTCGTGTTCAAGACGATCGCCTATGCTGCCGGCATTCTCATTCTCGTCGCGCTTGCGGCGGTGTTCCTGTTCCTGCTGTTTCAGGCGTGGCCGCTGATCGGAGGCGATCAGGCCGCGAACACCGCCACCATCGAATCATTCACCGGCAACCGCGCGCACAACTTCTGGCAGTACGTGGGCCCGCTGGTGTTCGGCACGGTGCTTGTCTCCGCGCTGTCGCTGATCATCGCGTTTTTCATCTCGATCGGCATCGCCCTGTTCATCTCGCATTACGCACCCAAGAAGCTGGCGACCGCGCTGAGCTACGTGGTCGACCTGCTCGCCGCCATCCCGTCCGTCATCTACGGCCTGTGGGGCGGCCTGATTCTGGTGCCGGCCATCCAGCCGGTGTGGAACTGGTTCGCGAAGTACCTGAGGTGGACCTACATCTTCGATGGATCGCTCAATGACCCGTCGGTCGCCGACAGCCCCTCGCGAACCGTCGCCACGGTCGCCGTCGTGCTGGCCGTCATGATCCTGCCGATCATCACCTCGGTGTCGCGCGACATCTTCATGCAGACCCCGCGTCTGCAGGAGGAGGCGGCCATCGGCCTGGGCGCCACCAAGTGGGAGATGATCAAGCTGGCCGTGCTGCCGTTCGGCAAGTCCGGCATCGTCTCCGCATCCATGCTCGGCCTGGGCCGCGCACTCGGCGAGACCATGGCCGTCCTCATGATTCTTTCCCCCGGCCTGACGTACTCGATCAAGCTGCTGCGGGCATCCCAGAACCAGACCATCGCGGCGAACATCGCGGCGCAATACCCGGAAGCCGACCCGAACATCGGCGTGCCCGTGCTGATCGGCACCGGCCTCGTGCTGTTCGTTATCACGTTCCTCGTGAACTTCGTCGCCCGTAAGATCACCGAGAAAGCGAGCGCATGATGAGTGAAACAACTGTAAAGAGCACCATCAGCGTCGACGCGAACGCCGTGAAGAAGACGCCCGCCGCGCGCAACGACAAGCAACTGCCCGACATCGACTTCGACCGGTTCAAGACCAGCCGTTCTTTCGCCGCGTCCCGCAAGCGCAAGGACGTCTTCATGAAGGGCCTGATCTGCCTCGCCTTCATCATCGCGTGCATCCCGCTGATCTCCGTGCTGTGGACGACCATCGCCAACGGCATCAAGCGACTGAACCTCAACTTCCTTTCGTACAACATGTCCGGCGTCGTCGGCGGCAGCCAGACGCCCTCCGGCGGATACGGCGGCGTGCTGCACGCCATCATCGGCACGTTGGAGATCACCCTGGGCGCCATGGTCATCTCCGTGCCGGTCGGTCTGATGTGCGCGGTCTACCTGATCGAGTACGCGGCCCGCGGCAACAAGCTCGCCAAGTCCATCGGCCTGCTGGTCGACGTGATGAGCGGCATCCCGTCCATCGTCGCCGGTCTGTTCGCCTACTCGATGTTCTCGCTCATCGGCGGCCCCGGCACCATCAGCGGCTTCGAAGGCTCCGTCGCGCTTTCGCTGCTGATGATCCCGACCGTCGTCAAGACCAGTGAGGAGATGCTGAAGGTCGTGCCCGGCGACCTGCGTGAGGCCTCGTACGCGCTGGGCGTTTCCAAGCAGCGCACCATCTGCAAGATCGTGCTGCGCACCGCCCTGCCCGGCATCGTCTCCGGCGTCATCCTGGCCATCGCGCGAGTGATCGGCGAGACCGCGCCGCTGCTGATGACCGCAGGCTACGCGACGTTCACCAACGTGAACCTGTTCAGCGGCGAGATGACCACGCTTCCCGTGTTCGTCTACCAGGAATACAGCAAGCTGCGTGCCAACTGCCCGCCCAACGCCGGCTCCTCCTGCGTCACCACGATCCCGATGGAACGCTCCTGGGCCGCCGCCCTGGTGCTGATCATCATCGTGCTGATCCTCAACCTCATCGGCCGTGTCGTGGCTCGCGTCTTCGCCGTGAAGTCCGAACGGTAAGCCGCCGTACACTGTATATACATCAATAAAGGAATTCATATGGGACAACGCATTGACGTCAAACATCTGAACATCTACTACGGCGACTTCCTGGCCGTGGAGGATGTCAACATCAACATCGAACCCAACAAGGTCACCGCGTTCATCGGGCCGTCCGGCTGCGGCAAGTCCACGGTGCTGCGCACCCTCGACCGCATGCACGAGATCATCCCCGGCGCCCACGTCAAGGGTGAGGTCGAGCTCGAAGGCAAGAACCTGTATGCCAAGGACGTGGACCCCGTCGCCGTGCGCCGCGATGTCGGCATGGTGTTCCAGCGCCCGAACCCGTTCCCCACGATGACGATTCGTGAGAACGTGCTCGCCGGCGTGCGCCTGAACAACCGCCGCATCTCCAAGTCCGACGCCGACGACCTGGTCGAGTGGGCGCTCAAGGGCGCCAACCTGTGGGAAGAGGTCAAGGACCGTCTCGACAACCCGGGCATCGGCCTGTCCGGCGGTCAGCAGCAGCGTCTGTGCATCGCCCGCGCCGTGGCCGTGCACCCGCAGGTGCTGCTGATGGACGAGCCGTGCTCCGCGCTCGACCCGATCTCGACGTTGGCCGTCGAGGACCTGATCAACGAGCTCAAGGGCGACTACACGATCGTGATCGTGACCCACAACATGCAGCAGGCCGCCCGTATCGCCGATTACACCGCCTTCTTCAACCTGAAGGCCGTCGGCGAGCCCGGCCACCTGGAGTACTTCGCGGACACCACCACGATGTTCAACAACCCCCAGAACGCCGAAGCCGAGCGCTACATCTCCGGTCGTTTCGGCTGATCGGCGGCGCGCTGGCGGATCGCATGCGTTGCATCCGCCCGCGCGTCCATCGCCACAAGACCCCGCCTCCGCGCGGGGTCTTCGCGTTTGTGAGGGGGAGCTCCGGAATAGAAGAAGCGACGGCGATGCTGGACAACTGCCGTGTTGTGCGATTTTGCAGATGTTGTACAACGACATTCTTGATTGTCACGCTCCGCTCCACCCGAGAACGTTCGCGTTGTTCCCGGTCATAGCATGATTCGACGCCTATCGTCTTCGGTCATACCGATACCCGTGCTTCCTTGCCAGTCCCTCTAGGCTGATTGCGATGACCTCGAAGCTCCGCGCTCGGCGAGTCGTCTTGCTATACGCAGGGCCAGTTCCGCAATCGACATCTCGTCAATCAGATTTTGAGCGGTCACGATGATTAATATCCAGCCGTGGGCCCGCAACCGTTCCCTTTTTTCGTTGTCTCGGCGCCACTGGACCTTATCCGTTCGATGATGATCGCCGTCATATTCCACTCCGACCTTGAACTCGACCCATGCGATGTCCAGCGAAATGGCTGCTCCTGAACGAAAGGTGATTCCAGGAACCACGACATTGCATCGTCCATCCGGTATTCCGTGGCGTTGAACGCCCAGCCGTAGCGAGCTTTCGGCGGGAGACCATACATTGGGGCGTACCAGTGTCATGGCTTGCCTGCAAATGCTTTTTCCTCGGAACGGCGGCATCTCTTTTATGAAACGCTGCAACTCCAGATACAATTTGTCCGCGTCCGGCGCGCCATTGCGCACCAGCATCGCGAGAATGGAATCTCCGAGCACAACAAGATCCTCTGTCGAAAGATATGGGGACAGCTGCGCCCACACATGAAACACGTGCAATGCGTGCACGCCATTCGATATGTGGATGAGTGATTGCGGAGTGCAATGGCTCCAGATGTGGACAATGACCGGGACGGATTTCAACGGTCGAATATGAGGCCTGCCGGATCGCGTCTGCACCGTGACATGCAGCGCGGCCGTGTCGAGATTGCAGTGGGAGGGCACCGGCACGCCTTGCAGTTCCAGAGCGGTGGTCATGCCGAAGAGCAGCTGGCGGTCGGACTGCCCTACCGTGGCGGTGCAGCGTTGCAGAGTCTGCCGCCTAATCTGTTCCAATGACTGGAACATGGTGGCTGTCGGCTCGCCCGGTATCGGTTCGTAATCGTTCATGGGCGCAACGCTAGCGGGTCGGGGGCCCGCGCGCCACCGACGGCGGGATTTCTGTGGATATGTGGATGGAGAACGGGTTATCCACATATATCCACAGGCCGTCCGGCACCATAACATCCATGACTTATGAAGATGTTATGGTGGGTGTGTTCGGGAAACCGGGCGAATAGCAGTTTGTCTCGCCGAGGCCGGATGGCCTCGCACATTCAAGGAAGCAGAGAAAGTATGGAGAAGTTCTTCCATTTGAAGGAGAACGGCACGACCGTGTCCACGGAGATCGTGGCTGGCCTCACCACGTTCTTCGCGATGAGCTACATCATCGTCGTCAATCCGCAGATCCTGCACCAGACCGGCATGCCGTGGGGCGGCGTGTTCCTGGCAACGATCATCGCGGCCATCATCGGCACGCTCGTCATGGGCCTGTTCGCCAATGTGCCGTACGCGCAGGCGGCCGGCATGGGCCTCAACGCGTTCTTCACCTACACGGTGTGCTTCGGTCTGAAGTTCACGTGGCAGGAGACGCTGTGCATGGTGTTCCTGTGCGGCCTCATCAACATCATCATCACCGTCACCAAGATCCGCAAGATGATCATCGAGGCGATCCCGCCCATGCTGCAGAACGCCATCGGTGGCGGCATCGGCATATTCGTCGCCTACGTCGGCATGCTCAACGTCAACCTCGTCACCTTCACCCCGAAGGACACCAAGGCCGCCGGCAAGGGCCTGGCCACCGGCGCCACGCCTGGTCTGGCCACGCTGAACACCCCGACCCTGTGGCTGTTCCTGATCGGCCTGCTGTTCGCCATCGTGTTCACCGTGCTCAAGCTCAAGGGCGGCATGCTGCTGACCATCGTCATCACCGCGATCATCGGCATCCCGATGGGCCTGACCAGCATGTCCAACTCCGTGTCCATCTCCGACACGTTCGCCCAGCTGCCGCAGACCTTCGGCGTGATCTTCAGCGCCGATGGCTTCCCGGCGCTGTTCTCCGACGTATCCAAACTGCCGCTCGTGCTGGTCACGATCTTCGCGTTCTCGATGTCCGACACGTTCGACACGCTCGGCACGTTCATCGGCACCGGCCGCCGCACCGGCATCTTCTCCGATGACGACATGAAGCACATGGAGGACGGCAAGGGCTTCTCCTCCAAGCTGGATCGCGCCCTGTTCGCCGACTCGATCGCCACCTCCATCGGCGCGATCTGCGGCACCTCGAACACCACCACCTACGTCGAGTCTTCCGCGGGCATCGCGGCGGGCGGCCGCACCGGCCTGACCTCCGTGGTCGTGTCCATCTGCTTTGCGCTGTCGATCTTCCTGTCCCCGGTGATCTCCGCGGTGCCGTCCGCAGCGACGGCCGGCGTGCTGGTCATCGTCGGCTGCATGATGGCCTCCAGCCTCAAGGAGATCGAGTGGAGCGACATCTCCGAGGCGATTCCGGCGTTCTTCGCCGCCGTGTTCATGGCGCTCGCGTATTCGATCAGCTACGGCATCGCCGCCGGCTTCATCACCTACTGCATCGTCAAGACCTGCAAGAAGGAAGCCAAGAGCGTTCACCCGATCATCTGGATTGTCTCGCTGCTCTTCATCCTCAACTTCATCCTGCTGGCAGTGCTGTAATGGCATCTGCCCTGCCTTGAATCCCGGCCCCCGTTGGTTTTCCAGCGGGGGCCGGATTCGTATCGTGCCGTCTTGTGTGTTTGCTCTCTCGGCAATACGATGGATGTAAGGGACAGAACGGACTGCCCTATACCACCCGTCGCGACGATGGTGTTGACGGTGGGCGGCGATCCGTCCGCAGACGACGATCAGATCGTGGCCTGCGAGATCTACATCAGCGGCCAGCTGCTCGACAGCCTAAGGATGCCACGGTGACATGCTCCTACAGCTCATGGCAGCAGGAGCCGTTCAACGGGCGCGAGGTCGACCTGCCGAGGCTTGGCGAATACGGCAACGATCTCGCCAAGCTTGTGTCCTGATAAGATCGAGGCCGTTGTCTTTCATAACACATAGACTGAGTGGATGCTGAGCGCAAGGTCGCGATTGGCATACTGGACAATCAGAAACAGCTGGCAAAGATAAAGGCTGGGACACAATAGGGTGGCCGATTTTCAAAGGTGAAAGAAAGGATGTCCATAAATGAACCGAAGAATATCTATGTGGCTGCGCGGTCGTGGCTCTCCATGGAGACCTGCCGCCGCCGTGATCGCCACGGTATCCATGATGCTGGCGACGGTCATGGGCCCCCATTTCGCGGGGATGCGGGCGCAGGCCGTCGAGCCCGTGCAGACCACCACCATCTCGCACACCAAGATCACCGGCGACGGCAACTACTTCACGTTCGCCGACAACGCCTGGGATCCGGGCAACGACGTGCATACGTGGTCCAAGGCGCCATCCGACAGCCTCCCGGCGGAGGACATCTGGTATACGGTCCGATTCTTCGGCAGCGCAATCGACGTCTATGCAGGCAAGAACAGGCCCATGGGCAAGGTGAAATACTATATTGACGGAGCGGAAAAAGGCACGTACAGCCTGTACAACGCCTCCAACATCAACGAGACGAAAATCGCGTCGTTCACCGGGCTTGACGAAGGTGAGCACGTGTTCAAGGCGGTGGCCACAGGCGAGCGGGACACGAATTCCACGAACGCGCTGATCGACTGCGCCAAGGTCGTCGTGACCCATCAGCCGTACGTGGTCACCGGCGTCACACTCGACACGACCTCGATGACGCTGGGCGTTGGCGACAGCAAGCGGATCTCGTATACGGTGGCGCCCGATTACGCGACCATCGATGACATGACCTACACGAGCGGCGACACGAGTGTCGCCACAGTCGGCGCAGATGGCACGGTCACCGCGGTCGCGCCGGGAGCCACCGCCATCACCGTGGCCTCGACTGCGGCCGGCATCAGCAAGATCGTCGACGTCACCGTCGCCAGGATGGCACCGAACCTGACCGGCGGCATCGTGGACCCTGATACGCAATACACGCAGAAGCGGTTCGACGAGGTGAAGGCCCTCGCGACGAACAACCGGGCGCTGAAAGCGTGGAAGAACGACAAGGTCAACAGCGAGATCTCGCTCGCCGCGGTCGGCACCACCGTCTCGAACCTGACGGTCACCGCAAGCGACCTGACGTCGCAGGGCGGCGACGTCATCGCCAAAAGCAACGTCACGGCCACGTTCATCAAGTCCACCAGGGCATACAACGGCAGCTATCTCGGCTACGGAGACCCGAACCGCGAGGTGCCCGCCGCCACCGAGACCAACCGCTCCGAAAGCAACGACATCCTCTACCAAAGCGGCCCGATCACGGTGAAGGCCAATCAGGTGCAGAACATCTGGGTATCGTTCGCCATACCGAAGGATGCCAAGGCCGGCACCTACACCACCACGCTGACCGCCACCGCAGACGGGATGGAAACGCCGCTCACATTCACCTACACCATCGAGGTGAAGGCCGCTACGCTGCCTGATCCGGCAGAGTATGAGAAGAACTTCGACGTGGAACTGTGGCAGTACCCGTATTCCTCCGCGGAATACTACGGCGTCACCCCGTTCTCGGACGAGCACCTGCAGATCCTCAGATCAAGCATGGAACTGTACAAGTCCATCGGCGGCCACGCCATCACAACCACCATCAACGAGGACGCATGGTCCGGCCAGACCTACAGCGCCAACGCCATCCACTACCCGTCGATGGTGAAGTGGACCAAGAGCGGGGGCGGGTTCACCTACGACTTCACCGACTTCGACAAGTGGGTGACGTTCAACAAGGGACTCGGCATCGGCGACAAGATCGTGATATACAGCATCGCGCCCTGGCACGGCAACTTCACGTACTGGGAGAACGGGACGATGAAGTCCGAGAGATACACGGTCGGATCCGAGCGCTGGAGGAGCGTGTGGACCGACTTCCTGCGCAAGCTCATCGAGCATCTGATGGACAAGGGCTGGTTCGACGAGTCGTACATCGGCATCGACGAGCGCGGCTTCAGCGCCGACGCGTTCGACCTGATCGACTCGATACGGAATATCCACGACGTGCCGTTGAAGACCGCCGGCGCGATGGACGGCTTCGTCAACAAGTTCGACCTGGCGCTGCGCGTCACCGACCTGAACGTCGGCGACACCGCGGCGGCGGCCCATCCCACCGACTTCACCCGGCTGATCGAGGCGCGTGAGGCAAAGGGCCTTCGCACCACGCTGTACTCCTGCACCGAGCATGAGCCCGGCAACTTCTCGCTGTCCGCCCCGGTCGAAAGCTACTGGTCGGTGGTCAACGCGGGCGAGCAGACCAGCGGCTTCCTGCGCTGGGCGTACGACGCATGGGTGGCCGACCCGCTCAATGATGCCACGCACAACGCCTTCGAGCCCGGCGACCCGTTCCTGATTTATCCGAGCGAGAAGAGCGGAGACAAGGTGTCCAAGTCGTCCGTGCGCCTGGAGCGCATCGCCGAGGGCGTGCGCGACGTGAACAAGATCAGGCTCATGGTCACCGAGATCCCCTCGCTGCAGGCCGATGCCGACGCGATGTACGCGAAGATCAGAACGACGGTGACGACCTCGCACTCGTATCTGACCGCCGCGCAGGTCACGCAGCTTGCCAATGAGATGAGCGGATTCAAGGGCGACCTCGACACGCTCACCGACAAGTACATATCCCTCAAGGCGCAAGGCACGAGCACGGTGGAATCCGTTGCCATCGACGGCGGCGACCAGGAGATCATGCTGGGCACGGCGAAGCAGCTGACCGCGACACTCAAGCCGGCGAACCTGCTGAACGCGTCCGTGACATGGCGCTCGTCCAAGACCGGCGTCGCCACGGTATCCGCCAAGGGCGTGGTGACCGCCGCCGGCGTGGGCTCCACCACGATCACCGCCACGTCCAAGGCCGACCCGACGAAATCGGCGAGCATCACCCTCACCGTGACGCCACAGGTCGTGGCGCAGGGGCTGCACTACTACTCGTTCGACGACTCGAACGCCAACGACTCCTGGGGTACCCGCAACGGCACCGCCGACGCCACGGCGCAATACGTTGACGGCAAGTCCGGCAAGGCGCTCAAGGTCACGGACGGCAAAGGCGTGACCCTGGCCGGCGGCAACGACATCGCGAAGACGGATCCGTGGACGATCGGCTACTGGGTGCGTTCCGACGCCGAACTCACCGGCCGCTCGGCCGTGATGACGAGTGCGGACGGCAAGTACTCGGCCGACCTCAAGATGGACGCCGACCGCGAATCCGGCTTCCGCGTCGGCACCGCCAGCGGCGACGTGCTCACCTTCCGGTACGACTTCCAGCCGGGCACGTGGTATTACACCGCGTGGACTCAGGACAAGGCAGCCGGACTGACCATGTACGTCAACGGCACGAAGATCGGCGTGACGAACACGTGGACGAAGATGCACGATGTCGTCGCCCCGATCGACGTGATCGGCGGCCCCGGCTTCACTGGCCTGATCGACGAGGTGAAGATCTACAAGCGCGTGCTCTCCGACACCGAGATCGCGGCCGGCATGCTGCTGCCCGGTCTCAACCTCGCCGAGCATGAGACCGATATGTACATCGGCGGGACGTACACCATCGTCGCCAACCTGCAGGGCGGCGACGGCGATGGTACAGTCACGTTCGAGTCGAGCGACCCGACCATCGCCAAGGTCGACGCCTCCGGCACCGTTACCGGAGTGTCCCGCGGAACGGCGGTCATTACCGTCCGGGGAGGTGGATTCACCGACATGGTGACCGTCAACGTGAGCCGCGAACTCACCATCAAGAACACGCTGCCGCAGTACAAGCTCGACCAGACGAAGGTCACGGACGTGCACAAGTCACTCGACACGTCCAACCAGTACTTCGGCCAGCCCGACATGATCCGCACGAAGAGCGGCCGTCTGATCACCTCGTTCCCGCAAGGGCACGGCAAGGGACCGTTGATCATGAAGATCAGCGACGACGACGGCGCCACCTGGACGCGCAAGACCGACATCCCCGCGTCGTGGGCCGGTTCGCAGGAGACGCCGACCCTGTACGTGCTCAACCTGGCCGACGGCACCGAACGCATCATGATGATCACCGCCTGCCCGGGCTGGGGTACCGACTCCGCCGGCAACAGGTACGGATGGAACACATCGTATTCCGACGACAACGGTGAGACCTGGACCGAATACCGGCACTGGCAGTCCAACCGCACGTACGACAACGCCAACAACGACGCCATCGTCGCCATGGCGAGCCTCGTGCAGCTCAAGGACTCCGACGGCAACAACATCCAGAAATGGATGGGCGTCTACCACAACTACGCGTACGTCAATTTCAGGACGTACCTCACTTTCGACGAGAACGGCGACGAGCAGTGGAGCGAATCGGAGCCGTATCTTGCGCAATGGCGCAGCATCGAAAGCGCATACCAGATGTGCGAGATCGGCATGTTCCGTTCTCCCGACGGCAAGCGGATCATCGGTCTGGCGCGCAGCCAGTCGCACAACAACCCGGCGACACTGATCTACTCCGATGATGAGGGCGAGACGTGGAGCAAGCCGATGGATCTGCCCGGCTCGCTGGCGGGCGAACGGCACAAGATTGCCTACGATCCGATTTCCGGCCGTCTGCTGGTCACGTTCCGCGAGATCAACTACGATCTCAACGGCAACAACCGGTTCGACGGCGGCAACGACTGGAACGCCGGCGACTGGGTGGCCTGGGTCGGCACCTACGACCAGCTCATTAACCAGGAGGACGGCGAATACCGCATCCTGCTGGCCGAGGACTGGGCGAACAACGCGAAGTCGGGCGACACCGGCTACGCGGGCGTAGCGGTGCTCGACGACGGTACGTTCATCATGGACACGTACGGTCACTGGGACAAGGAATTCTCGCAGAACTGGCCCGGCGGCGTCACCACCGACCGCTGCTATATCAAGCAGGCGAAGTTCAAGCTCGGCGAGGTCGAATACGCGAACGGTCTCATCGACCGCAGCGGACTGAAGGCGGCAATCAAGCGGGCAGAGGCGCTGAATGCGGCCGACTACACGGCTGACTCGTGGGCGAAGATGGATGCCGCAGTGGAGGCCGCGAAGGCCGGAGACGCCGACGAATCCCTGCAACAGGCGCAGGTTGACGCGCTCGCCGCCGCCATCGATGCGGCCATCGACGGGTTGAAGGCCAAGGATGACGGTGACAAGCCCGGACCGGGTGATGGTGGCAAGCCCGGCGCGGGTGACGGCAAGCCTGACGACGGCGGCAAGCCCGATCCCGGCAAGCCGGGCAAGGGCGACGAGACCAAGCCCGATACCGGCGAGAAGGGCGGGCTGAGCGCCACCGGTGCCGGCATCGTTCCGATCGCCGTCGCGGCCCTGACGCTCATGGCCGGTGCGGCGCTCGCACTGGCCAAGCGCTGAGACGACATGGGGCGGTCGGCCCGTCGGACGGAGATTTTTCGTCCGACGGGCCGATTATTTGCAGCCTCCGACCACGACACGCCCGGAGTGCGTAGCACAATCGTCGCGCGCGTTTGCGGGAATCGGCTCCATGGCGGCGTTTCATGAAATTCGGCATGCCGATCTTGCTGAGCACTCCGGGCGTGTCGCGATGGAATGCCGCCTGTTTAGTCAATATTTCGGACCGACGCGAGCCGCATAGGTCTTCGCTGGCAAATCCTCACTTATGGCCACGATTGCCGTGAGAAACTTATGGTATTGGCGGCGTGGCGTTGATAATGCTTGGCGCCGTGAAGGGATAGCGAGGTCTGCGACATGAGGAACCGTGTGATTCATCGCAATTCGCCGTTCCGTCTGCTCGCCGCGGCGCTCGCCGTGCTGACGTTGACCTTATTGGCGGTTATGGTGCCGTGCGAGGGAGAAGCGCACGCAGCCGCGCCCATCAAGATCGCATGCGTGGGCGACAGCCTTACGGACGGCTCCAAATCCAGTGGCGGCAAGAAAGGCGACACCGCATATCCGGCGTGGCTCGGCCGCATCCTCGGCAGTGGCTATGACGTGCGCAATTTCGGCGCCGCTGGTGACACGCTGCTGCGGGGCACGGGCTGGTCATATTGGGATTCGGCCGAATTCCGGCAGAGCAAGGAGTTCGCCCCCGATATCGTCATCATCATGCTCGGCACCAACGATTCCAAGGACGCCTACTGGAACGAGACACTGTACAGGACCGAGGCGAAGGAGCTGGTGAGGGTGTACCGGGATCTCGCCAGCCGACCGGTCGTGTATTTCGCGAGTTCACCGCACTCATACCGGGTCGCCCCCGGTACCAAATATGTCTCCGTCAACTCCGTGAACAGGTTACATCCCGTACAGGAGTCGCTGATCCGTGACGAGCGTTGGAACACCATCGACCTGTACGCGGCGACCGCGAACCGGCGGCAGCTGTATGACGCCGACGGCGTTCACTTCAACGACGACGGGTACCGGTTCCTCGCCGAGCAGATCGCAGGCGTCATGCACCGGTCGGCGCAGATCATCGGCTCCACCGGAAGGGAGCGGGTCATCGCAAACGAGACGGAGAACGGCGCCACGAAAAGAGCCGGCGTGGAATTCGGCCTTACCTCGCAGGGTACCGCCGCCGGGAACGCCGGCGATTCGTCCGATGGCAACGGGAAACGGGATGCCCTGCGCGGCTCCGATGCCGTCGTGGCCATCATAGCCATGCTGTCGGCGGGCATTACCGGAGTGGCGCTCGTGCTGGGCGGACGGTCGCGACACGCCCGGGTTGAAGGTGTCCGCTCGCGGCCGTATTCTATATGACTTGTAAACCATAGACCGTTGGTTGGAGTGTGCAAGCACTCACGAAGTTTGGTTCGCCAAGCCAGCGCAGGTTGAGAAATATGTGCCCGTAATACGGCTCGCCGGAAACGGTTGTATGTTGCTCTGCCTGTGCGCAGGGCTTTTTTATTGCCCTGGCAGGGTGCGCGGGACTTCGCAGGATCAATGGCCGATCTAGGAAGGAACGCCATGAAGAGGCCCGAAAAGGAAGCGGTAGTCGCTCAGCTTACGGAACAGTTCCGTAACGCCGACGCTGTCTACCTGACCGAGTACCGCGGGCTTACCGTTCCGCAGGTTTCCGAACTGCGCGAAAAGCTAGGCCGCGATACTTCCTACACTGTGGCTAAGAACACGCTGGCGCGCATCGCCGCCAAGGAAGCGGGCATTGAGGGTCTTGACGACCTGCTCAAGGGCCCGACCGCCATCACCTTCGTGAAGGGCGACTTCATTGAGGCTGCGAAGACGCTGCGTGACTTTGCCAAGACCAACAAGGCTCTCGTTATCTCGGGCGGTTATGCCGACGGCACCGTCTACGACGGCGAGGGTGCTACCAAGCTGGCGGACATGATGTCCCGTCCGCAGCTGCTCTCCAAGTTCGCAGGCGACCTCAAGGCCACGACCGCCAAGGCCGCGTACCTGTTCGTCGCTGTGCCTACCAAGGCCGTGCGTACGATCGACGCTCTGCGCGAGAAGCAGGAAAAGGCAGCTTGATTCTCATGCGGCTTGCCGCATGAACCACAATCGGAAAACAACACACATCAGGCGGACGGCAATCGCTGAAGGCCGCCGCCAGAATGAAAGGAAGCCATCATGGCTAAGTACACCAACGAAGAGCTGCTGGAAGCTTTCGGTGAAATGACCCTCGTCGAGCTCTCCGAGTTCGTCAAGGCCTTCGAAGAGAAGTTCGACGTCGAGGCTGTCGCTCCGGCCGCCGTCGCCGTTGCCGCTCCGGCTGCCGGCGCTGCCGCCGAAGAGGAAGAGAAGACCGAGTTCGACGTCGTCCTGACCGCTGTCGGCGACAAGAAGATCCAGGTCATCAAGGCTGTCAAGGCCATCACCAACGCTGGCCTGGCTGACGCCAAGGCCATGGTTGATGGCGCTCCGAAGGCCATCCTGGAGAAGGCCAAGAAGGAAGACGCCGAGAAGGCCAAGGCTCAGCTGGAAGAGGCTGGCGCCACCGTCGAGCTCAAGTAATGATCGCGGGAGTGAAACCCGCACATTGCAGCTTTTCACAGACCCTGCTGTCGCACATGCGGCCGCAGGGTCTGCGCGTATGCGGCGGTCCGCGCACCGGAGCCGAGACCGCTTCTGTGAACGCCTGACACGGCCTGACATGGGCGTTCCGCACCGGTGTGCGCTACAATCCGAAATACCGGCATCAATGCGATAATGTTGTCAATTCATCGGTCATCAATCCCTGAAAACACAGCGGGACATGACACAATGGCACATAGTATGCGAACGAGCGTGAAAGGAAGGGCGGCACGTGACTGGCGATCAGCGGACGATACAGCAGTGGACGGTGAGAATCGGTGGCATCGATCAGAAAACCGTGAAGCCGGGAGACAGCATCGAAATCGGGCGCAAGCCGTTGCGGCCGTTGCCCGATGACGGCACCGAACGCCTGGAGATAGCGGACGGCACGCGGTCCATGTCGAAACGCCATGCGACCTTCGCGGTGAGTCAGAACGGCGGCGGCACCGTGCGCGATCTGGGCTCGACCAACGGGTCATATGTGGTGCGGGGCAATGGCGATCTCATGCGTCTGCCGCCGAACGTCGATTTCCTGCTGCCGACTTCACCGATGCGCCTGCAATTCGGCGATGTCCCCGTCGATTTCATTCGTGTGGAGCAGCCGGTGAGCGATACGTTCGTCGTGCCCGACCTGTTCGGATACGCTTTGGAGACCGTCAAGCAGGAGCCGGATGTGGCCGACATGTCGGTGGATGACATTCTTGACCTGCGTGCCGGGGAACCTACCGCCGCGATCAGCGCTGCCACCGTGCGCAAGCGTGTCGGTGAGCTGAATGCCGCCGCATCGCAGACGTTCCCGCCGCAGAAGACGACCACGGCGGATGGATTGGCGGCGGATTCCGCGGCCGG
>OBWS01000372.1_pt1 | contig 26590 bp, 20 predicted proteins | sample 1495291 | NCBI WGS metagenome assembly OBWS01 (sample SAMEA2580090, study PRJEB22360) | human gut metagenome | biome: human gut; feature: human-associated habitat; material: faeces | place: Denmark | collected 2008/2010 | reverse complement strand
TTGAGCTGCCGAGCCTGCAAGACTTCGGCGCGCTGCTGGAAGAGCAGAGCAAAGAGATCTCTACCACTATCGCTTTCGTTCGTGCCCTGAACGTGATGCTGAAGAACAAGTCGATCAAAGATCGTCTGGTACCGATCATCGCCGACGAAGCGCGTACTTTCGGTATGGAAGGTCTGTTCCGTCAGATTGGTATTTACAGCCCGAACGGTCAGCAGTACACCCCGCAGGACCGCGAGCAGGTTGCTTACTATAAAGAAGACGAGAAAGGTCAGATTCTGCAGGAAGGGATCAACGAGCTGGGCGCAGGGTGTTCCTGGCTGGCAGCGGCGACCTCTTACAGCACCAACAATCTGCCGATGATTCCGTTCTACATCTATTACTCGATGTTCGGCTTCCAGCGTATCGGCGATCTGTGCTGGGCGGCTGGCGACCAGCAAGCGCGTGGCTTCCTGATCGGCGGTACTTCCGGTCGTACCACCCTGAACGGCGAAGGTCTGCAGCACGAAGATGGTCACAGCCACATTCAGTCGCTGACTATCCCGAACTGTATCTCTTACGACCCGGCTTACGCTTACGAAGTTGCTGTCATCATGCATGACGGTCTGGAGCGTATGTACGGTGAAAAACAAGAGAACGTTTACTACTACATCACTACGCTGAACGAAAACTACCACATGCCGGCAATGCCGGAAGGTGCTGAGGAAGGTATCCGTAAAGGTATCTACAAACTCGAAACCATTGAAGGTAGCAAAGGTAAAGTTCAGCTGCTGGGCTCCGGTTCTATCCTGCGTCACGTCCGTGAAGCGGCAGAGATCCTGGCGAAAGATTACGGCGTAGGTTCTGACGTTTATAGCGTGACCTCCTTCACCGAGCTGGCGCGTGATGGTCAGGATTGTGAACGCTGGAACATGCTGCACCCGCTGGAAACTCCGCGCGTTCCATACATCGCTCAGGTGATGAACGACGCTCCGGCAGTGGCATCTACCGACTATATGAAACTGTTCGCTGAGCAGGTCCGTACTTACGTACCGGCTGACGACTACCGCGTACTGGGTACTGATGGCTTCGGTCGTTCCGACAGCCGTGAGAACCTGCGTCACCACTTCGAAGTTGATGCTTCTTATGTCGTGGTTGCGGCGCTGGGCGAACTGGCTAAACGTGGCGAAATCGATAAGAAAGTGGTTGCTGACGCAATCGCCAAATTCAACATCGATGCAGATAAAGTTAACCCGCGTCTGGCTTAAGAGGTAAAAGAATAATGGCTATCGAAATCAAAGTACCGGACATCGGGGCTGATGAAGTTGAAATCACCGAGATCCTGGTCAAAGTGGGCGACAAAGTTGAAGCCGAACAGTCGCTGATCACCGTAGAAGGCGACAAAGCCTCTATGGAAGTACCATCTCCGCAGGCGGGTATCGTTAAAGAGATCAAAGTCTCTGTTGGCGATAAAACCCAGACCGGCGCACTGATTATGATTTTCGATTCCGCCGACGGTGCAGCAGACGCTGCACCTGCTCAGGCAGAAGAGAAGAAAGAAGCAGCTCCGGCAGCAGCACCAGCGGCTGCGGCGGCAAAAGACGTTAACGTTCCGGATATCGGCAGCGACGAAGTTGAAGTGACCGAAATCCTGGTGAAAGTTGGCGATAAAGTTGAAGCTGAACAGTCGCTGATCACCGTAGAAGGCGATAAGGCTTCTATGGAAGTTCCTGCTCCGTTTGCAGGCACCGTGAAAGAGATCAAAGTGAACGTGGGTGACAAAGTGTCTACCGGCTCGCTGATTATGGTCTTCGAAGTCGCGGGTGAAGCAGGCGCGGCAGGTCCGGCGGCTAAACAGGAAGCAGCTCCGGCAGCGGCCCCTGCATCAGCAGCTGGCGTGAAAGAAGTTAACGTTCCGGATATCGGCGGTGACGAAGTTGAAGTGACCGAAGTGATGGTGAAAGTGGGCGACAAAGTTGCCGCTGAACAGTCACTGATCACCGTAGAAGGCGATAAAGCTTCTATGGAAGTCCCGGCTCCGTTTGCAGGCGTCGTGAAGGAACTGAAAGTCAACGTTGGCGATAAAGTGAAAACTGGCTCGCTGATTATGATCTTCGAAGTTGAAGGCGCAGCGCCTGCGGCAGCTCCTGCGAAACAGGAAGCGCCGGCTCCGGCAGCAAAAGCTGAAGCCCCGGCAGCAGCACCGGCTGTGAAAGCGGAAGGCAAATCTGAATTTGCTGAAAACGACGCTTACGTTCACGCGACTCCGCTGATCCGCCGTCTGGCACGCGAGTTTGGCGTTAACCTGGCGAAAGTGAAGGGCACTGGCCGTAAAGGTCGTATCCTGCGCGAAGACGTTCAGGCTTACGTGAAAGAAGCTATCAAACGTGCAGAAGCGGCTCCGGCGGTGACTGGCGGCGGTATCCCAGGCATGCTGCCGTGGCCGAAAGTGGACTTCAGCAAGTTTGGTGAAATCGAAGAAGTGGAACTGGGCCGTATCCAGAAAATTTCTGGTGCGAACCTGAGCCGTAACTGGGTGATGATCCCGCATGTTACCCACTTCGACAAAACCGATATCACCGAGCTGGAAGCGTTCCGTAAACAGCAGAACGAAGAAGCGGCGAAACGTAAGCTGGATGTGAAGATAACCCCAGTTGTCTTCATCATGAAAGCCGTTGCTGCAGCTCTTGAGCAGATGCCTCGCTTCAACAGTTCGCTGTCGGAAGACGGTCAGCGTCTGACCCTGAAGAAATACATCAACATCGGTGTGGCGGTGGATACCCCGAACGGTCTGGTTGTTCCGGTATTCAAAGACGTCAACAAGAAAGGCATCATCGAGCTGTCTCGCGAGCTGATGACTATTTCTAAGAAAGCGCGTGACGGTAAGCTGACTGCGGGCGAAATGCAGGGCGGTTGCTTCACCATCTCCAGCATCGGCGGCCTGGGTACTACCCACTTCGCGCCGATTGTGAACGCGCCGGAAGTGGCTATCCTCGGCGTTTCCAAGTCCGCGATGGAGCCGGTGTGGAATGGTAAAGAGTTCGTGCCGCGTCTGATGCTGCCGATTTCTCTCTCCTTCGACCACCGCGTGATCGACGGTGCTGATGGTGCCCGTTTCATTACCATCATTAACAACACGCTGTCTGACATTCGCCGTCTGGTGATGTAAGTAAAAGAGCCGGCCCAACGGCCGGCTTTTTTCTGGTAATCTCATGAATGTATTGAGGTTATTAGCGAATAGACAAATCGGTTGCCGTTTGTTGTTTAAAAATTGTTAACAATTTTGTAAAATACCGACGGATAGAACGACCCGGTGGTGGTTAGGGTATTACTTCACATACCCTATGGATTTCTGGGTGCAGCAAGGTAGCAAGCGCCAGAATCCCCAGGAGCTTACATAAGTAAGTGACTGGGGTGAGGGCGTGAAGCTAACGCCGCTGCGGCCTGAAAGACGACGGGTATGACCGCCGGAGATAAATATATAGAGGTCATGATGAGTACTGAAATCAAAACTCAGGTCGTGGTACTTGGGGCAGGCCCCGCAGGTTACTCCGCTGCCTTCCGTTGCGCTGATTTAGGTCTGGAAACCGTAATCGTAGAACGTTACAACACCCTTGGCGGTGTTTGCCTGAACGTCGGCTGTATCCCTTCTAAAGCACTGCTGCACGTAGCAAAAGTCATCGAAGAAGCCAAAGCGCTGGCTGAACACGGTATCGTCTTCGGCGAACCGAAAACCGATATCGACAAGATTCGTACCTGGAAAGAGAAAGTGATCAATCAGCTGACCGGTGGTCTGGCTGGTATGGCAAAAGGCCGCAAAGTCAAAGTGGTCAACGGTCTGGGTAAATTCACCGGGGCTAACACCCTGGAAGTTGAAGGTGAGAACGGCAAAACCGTGATCAACTTCGACAACGCGATCATTGCAGCGGGTTCTCGCCCGATCCAACTGCCGTTTATTCCGCATGAAGATCCGCGTATCTGGGACTCCACTGACGCGCTGGAACTGAAAGAAGTACCAGAACGCCTGCTGGTAATGGGTGGCGGTATCATCGGTCTGGAAATGGGGACCGTATACCACGCGCTGGGTTCACAGATTGATGTGGTTGAAATGTTCGACCAGGTTATCCCGGCAGCTGACAAAGACATCGTTAAAGTCTTCACCAAGCGTATCAGCAAGAAATTCAACCTGATGCTGGAAACCAAAGTTACCGCCGTTGAAGCGAAAGAAGACGGCATTTATGTGACGATGGAAGGCAAAAAAGCACCCGCTGAACCGCAGCGTTACGACGCCGTGCTGGTAGCGATTGGTCGTGTGCCGAACGGTAAAAACCTCGACGCAGGCAAAGCTGGCGTGGAAGTGGACGACCGTGGTTTCATCCGCGTTGACAAACAGCTGCGTACCAACGTACCGCACATCTTTGCTATCGGCGATATCGTCGGTCAGCCGATGCTGGCACACAAAGGTGTTCACGAAGGTCACGTCGCCGCTGAAGTTATCGCCGGTAAGAAACACTACTTCGATCCGAAAGTTATCCCGTCCATCGCCTATACCGAACCAGAAGTTGCATGGGTGGGTCTGACCGAGAAAGAAGCGAAAGAGAAAGGCATCAGCTATGAAACTGCCACCTTCCCGTGGGCTGCTTCTGGTCGTGCGATCGCTTCCGACTGCGCAGACGGTATGACCAAGCTGATTTTCGACAAAGAATCTCACCGTGTGATCGGTGGTGCGATTGTCGGTACTAACGGCGGCGAGCTGCTGGGTGAAATCGGCCTGGCAATCGAAATGGGTTGTGATGCTGAAGACATCGCACTGACCATCCATGCGCACCCGACTCTGCACGAGTCTGTGGGCCTGGCGGCAGAAGTGTTCGAAGGTAGCATTACCGACCTGCCGAACCCGAAAGCGAAGAAGAAGTAATTCTTCGTTTGCCGGGACATATGGCAATTAAAAAAGCGGCTAACCACGCCGCTTTTTTTACGTCTGTAATTTACCTTTCCAGTCGCCTTGCTCCGCGCTCAGAGAGACGTTCGCGTACTGCTGACCGTTGCTCGTTATTCAGCCTGACAGTATGGTCACTGTCGTTTAGACGTTGTGGGCGGCTCTCCTGAACTTTCTCCCGAAAAACCTGACGTTGCTCAGGTGATGCTGATTGAACACGCTGGCGGGCGTTATCACGTTGCTGTTGGTTCAGTGGGCGCTGCTGTACTTTTTCCTTAAACACCTGGCGCTGTTCGGGAGTTGCAGACTGAATACGCTCACGCGCTGCCTCTCTTCGCTGCTGGTTCTGCGGGTTAGTCTGCATTTTCTCGCGGACTGCCTGGCGCTGCTCAGGAGAGGCCGACTGATAACGCTGACGAGCGGCGTCCTTTTGTTGCTGGGTCAGTGGTTGGCGACGGCTGAAGTCGCGGAAGTCGTCATAGCTCCCATAGTGTTCAGCTTCATTAAACCGCTGTGCCGCTGCCTGACGTTGGGTATCTCGCGTAATGACGGGGGCGGCGTGTGTTCGTTGCTGAAACTGACTTGCTGCCGCCTGACGCTGGCTGTCGCGTGTTGGAGCAGGTAACTGCGTGGCGCTCATGCCGCCGTTGACATCGGTTTGATGAAACCGCTTTGCCATATCCTGATCATGATAGGGCACACCATCACGGTAGTTTGGATTGTGCCGCCATGCCATATTCTTATCAGTAAGATGCTCACCGGTGATACGGTTGAAATTATTGACGTCGATATTGATGTTGTCGCCGTTGTGTTGCCAGTCATTACCGTCACGATGACCGCCATCGTGGTGATGATAATCATCATCGTCATGATGATGATGGTCATGATCGTCGTCATCCCAGTCGATGCTGCTGAATAGCGCGTACGTGGTAGCAACGCCCATGCTATAGCCGAATCCGCGCACAAAGCTGTCAACAAACGGTTCTCCGGCTGGTGGTGGCAGATAAACCGGCGGATACGCAGTATTGGCCCAGTTCCCGTAAACCACGGTTGGGTTGTAGTTGGGAATATAGACCACATCAGGATTGGCGGGCTCAATAGAAATGACGGTTGTTGCCGGCTCTGTAATGACGTGGTTGGCAGTTAAAACGGTATTGGATGGTATGACGGGAGCCGTGACTGTCTGTGTTACCGGTACAGTTTTCTTCGTTGTGGTAATAACTTTCTGTTCGGTTGATGACTTCAGCGAGCCGGTTTGTTGCGCCAGTTGCCGCAATCGCTGTACCGAGTCCATCACGTCCTGCGGCTGCGCCAGAAAAGCATCGCCCAGGTTTTGCACCCATTGCGGGTTTTCGCCCATCAACGCCATCAACTGTGGAAAGGCTACCAGTGATTTGACGCTTGCATCCCACGGCTGGTCAGATACCGCCTGAATAGCAGCATCGCCTTGTTTAAGTGGATTATCGTGCGACCATTGCACTGCTTGCGCAACGTTTGTCGGATAGGTTGATGCCATTAACACTTGTGAAAGCAGAGAGTCGGGGTACAGCGCGACAGGCGCAACCCATTGATCTATTTGTGCAGTGTTGAATGCGGATTTGACGACGGCGGGTGTTACGGGAGGCGCGGAAACCGTTGCAGGAAGCGTAACCGCGGCAGCGTCAGACACAGTCAGTTGTGTCGATTGCGCTTCCACAGGCGCTTCCACTGTGCGGCTTTTTATATATAGCCCGGCAGAGGCGGCACAAAGCCCGGCACTGCAAATTAGCGCCAGCACATGGGGTTTAAACGGCAAAGTCATTTTCATAATTCGGATCTCAAGGAAATCGCAATGGTCGGCGAACTGCCACCCGCAGGTGCTGAGAATCCGAGTATAAAGAGGCGGTAGTTTAAATTTTGACTAATCTTGGGATTCGTTGAGAAAGGTGATTATCACCATGCGAATTAACGAAGTTTTTACGGAGGGAAACAATCTCTAGACCATCCTTAACGATTCAGCCACTTTTTTATGTTGCTTTTTTGTAAACGGATTAACACATCGTCAAAATCCTGCTATTCTGCCCGTTGCGGTACTGGGCATTTACCCTACAAACTGCTGTCTCACAGGAGCGTGAAGAGAATCGCCTGCCGCACTATGACAATGAGAGCGAGGAGAACCGTCGTGCTAGAAGAATACCGTAAGCACGTAGCTGAGCGTGCCGCTGAGGGGATTGCGCCCAAACCCCTGGATGCAAACCAAATGGCCGCGCTTGTAGAGCTGCTGAAAAACCCGCCCGCGGGCGAAGAAGAATTCCTGTTAGATCTGTTAACCAACCGTGTTCCCCCAGGCGTCGATGAAGCCGCCTATGTAAAAGCAGGCTTCCTGGCTGCTATTGCTAAAGGCGAAGCCAAATCCCCTCTGCTGACTCCGGAAAAAGCTATCGAACTGCTGGGCACCATGCAGGGTGGTTACAACATTCATCCGCTGATCGACGCGCTGGATGATGCCAAACTGGCACCGATTGCTGCCAAAGCACTTTCTCACACACTGCTGATGTTCGATAACTTCTATGACGTAGAAGAGAAAGCCAAAGCAGGCAATGAATATGCTAAGCAGGTAATGCAGTCCTGGGCGGATGCCGAATGGTTCCTGAATCGCCCGGCGCTGGCTGAAAAACTGACCGTTACCGTCTTTAAAGTCACTGGCGAAACCAACACCGATGACCTCTCTCCGGCACCGGATGCGTGGTCACGCCCGGATATCCCACTGCACGCGCTGGCGATGCTGAAAAACGCCCGTGAAGGTATTGAGCCAGACCAGCCAGGTGTTGTTGGTCCGATCAAACAGATTGAAGCTCTGCAACAGAAAGGTTTTCCGCTGGCGTACGTCGGTGACGTTGTGGGTACGGGTTCATCGCGTAAATCCGCCACGAACTCCGTTCTGTGGTTTATGGGCGATGATATTCCACATGTGCCGAACAAACGCGGCGGTGGTTTGTGCCTCGGCGGTAAAATTGCACCCATCTTCTTTAACACGATGGAAGATGCGGGTGCACTGCCAATTGAAGTGGACGTCTCTAACCTGAACATGGGTGACGTAATTGACGTTTACCCGTACAAAGGTGAAGTGCGTAACCACGAAACCGGCGAACTGCTGGCGACCTTCGAGCTGAAAACCGACGTGCTGATTGATGAAGTGCGTGCCGGTGGTCGTATTCCGCTGATTATCGGGCGTGGCCTGACCACCAAAGCGCGTGAAGCACTTGGTCTGCCGCACAGCGATGTGTTCCGTCAGGCGAAAGATGTCGCTGAGAGCGACCGCGGCTTCTCGCTGGCGCAGAAAATGGTAGGTCGTGCCTGCGGCGTGAAAGGCATTCGTCCGGGCGCGTACTGCGAACCGAAAATGACTTCTGTAGGTTCACAGGACACCACCGGCCCGATGACCCGTGATGAACTGAAAGACCTGGCGTGCCTGGGCTTCTCGGCTGACCTGGTGATGCAGTCTTTCTGCCACACCGCGGCGTATCCGAAGCCAGTTGACGTGAACACGCACCACACGCTGCCGGACTTCATTATGAACCGTGGTGGTGTGTCGCTGCGTCCGGGTGACGGCGTAATCCACTCCTGGCTGAACCGTATGCTGCTGCCGGATACCGTCGGTACCGGTGGTGACTCCCATACCCGTTTCCCGATCGGTATCTCTTTCCCGGCGGGTTCTGGTCTGGTGGCATTTGCAGCCGCAACAGGCGTCATGCCGCTGGATATGCCGGAATCCGTTCTGGTGCGCTTCAAAGGCAAAATGCAGCCGGGCATCACCCTGCGCGATCTGGTACACGCTATTCCGCTGTATGCGATCAAACAAGGTCTGCTGACCGTTGAGAAGAAAGGCAAGAAAAACATCTTCTCAGGTCGCATTCTGGAAATTGAAGGTCTGCCGGATCTGAAAGTTGAGCAGGCCTTTGAGCTGACCGATGCGTCCGCCGAGCGTTCTGCTGCCGGTTGTACCATTAAGCTGAACAAAGAACCGATCATTGAATACCTGAACTCTAACATCGTCCTGCTGAAGTGGATGATTGCCGAAGGTTACGGCGATCGTCGTACCCTGGAACGCCGTATTCAGGGCATGGAAAAATGGCTGGCGAATCCTGAGCTGCTGGAAGCCGATGCAGATGCGGAATACGCGGCAGTGATCGACATCGATCTGGCGGATATTAAAGAGCCAATCCTGTGTGCTCCGAACGATCCGGATGACGCACGTCCGCTGTCTGCGGTACAGGGTGAGAAGATCGACGAAGTGTTTATCGGTTCCTGCATGACCAACATCGGTCACTTCCGTGCTGCGGGTAAACTGCTGGATGCGCATAAAGGCCAGTTGCCGACCCGCCTGTGGGTGGCACCGCCAACCCGTATGGACGCCGCGCAACTGACGGAAGAAGGCTACTACAGCGTCTTCGGTAAGAGTGGTGCGCGTATCGAGATCCCTGGCTGTTCCCTGTGTATGGGTAACCAGGCGCGTGTAGCAGACGGTGCGACGGTGGTTTCCACCTCTACCCGTAACTTCCCGAACCGTTTGGGTACTGGCGCGAATGTCTTCCTGGCTTCTGCGGAACTGGCTGCTGTTGCGGCGCTGATTGGCAAACTGCCGACGCCGGAAGAGTACCAGACCTACGTGGCACAGGTGGATAAAACTGCCGTTGATACTTACCGTTACCTGAACTTCAACCAGCTTTCTCAGTACACCGAAAAAGCGGACGGGGTGATTTTCCAGACTGCGGTGTAACAGCCTGAAAATAGCTCAGGTGTTCTCCTGAATACCTGACAAGTAACACTTCTTTAAACCCCCTTTCTGCTCAAGGAAAGGGGGTTTATTTTTATTCCTTATTCTTTTCCACCTTTTAATCTTGCATAGTGCTGCGATAATTAAACCTAAGGTGCAATGCAGTAATGGCGCATTGCCGGGAGCAGAGGAACACACTATGGATTACGAATTTCTGCGTGATATTACCGGAGTGGTAAAGGTGCGTATGTCCATGGGGCATGAAGTGGTCGGGCACTGGTTTAACGAAGAGGTGAAAGAAAACCTGGCCTTGCTTGATGAAGTAGAAGACGCCGCGCGCACGCTCAAAGGTAGCGAACGTTCCTGGCAGCGGGCAGGGCATGAGTACACGCTATGGATGGACGGCGAAGAAGTGATGGTTCGCGCCAATCAACTGGAATTCGCTGGCGATGAAATGGAAGAGGGGATGAACTACTACGACGAAGAAAGCCTGTCGCTATGCGGCGTTGAGGATTTTCTGCAGGTGGTGGCTGCTTATCGTAATTTCGTGCAGCAAAAGTAAATAAATCTGGCGGAGCCCGCGAGCTCCGCCAGAGCCGTTAAACAGCGGGCATATTGCGCCCGTAATAAATCTCGCGCATTTCTTTCCACAGCGCAGCGGTAATTTCCTGGCGCTCGCTGTCGGTTAAATCTTCCGGTTTGGTGTGGAACATATAGTGCTTAAGGTCGAACTCTTTAAGCAACATCTTGGTATGGAAGATATTTTCCTGATAGACGTTTACATCCACCATGTCATACAGCGCCTTCATATCGTCAGACATAAAGTTCTGAATCGAATTAATCTCATGGTCGATAAAGTGCTTCATACCGTTAATGTCGCGAGTAAAACCGCGCACGCGATAATCAATGGTTACGATATCGGACTCAAGCTGGTGGATCAGGTAATTCAGCGCCTTCAGCGGAGAAATCACGCCGCAGGTAGAGACTTCAATATCGGCGCGGAAGGTACATAAACCGCCTTCAGGATGACTTTCCGGGTAGGTATGTACGCAAATATGACTTTTATCGAGATGGGCAACGACCGTTTCTGGCAGTGGGCCGGGGTGTTCTGTTTTGTCGATGAGTTTCGGGTCAACCGGTTCTTCACTCACCAGAATAGTGACGCTGGCACCCTGTGGTTCGTAATCCTGGCGGGCGATGTTAAGAATATTGGCCCCGATAATGGAACAGGTTTCTGACAAGATTTCGGTCAGACGGTTGGCATTATAGAGTTCATCGATATAAGCAATATAACCGTCGCGTTCTTCGGCAGTTTTGGCGTAGCAGATATCGTAAATACAAAAACTCAGACTTTTGGTCAGATTATTAAAGCCATGCAGTTTCAGTTTTTTCAATTTCTTATCTTCTCCTTAGGACGGCTGTGAAGCCAGTGCGTCTTGCAGATACTGAGGTAAGGCAAAAGCTGCCGTATGGATTGCCGGATTGTAATAACGGCATTTCAGGCCAGAAGCGAGAAAACGCGCCTGAATAATTTCGGTTGAGAGATGGCGTAAGGCATCGTTATCTGTCGCCCATGCAAAGGTCATGATGCCGCCGTAATAGGTCGGGATCGCCGCCTGATAAAAGCCAACGTCGCTGAAGTAATGGCTGAGTTTGCGATGACTGTCGATAGCCTCTTCCTGCTGTAAAAAGCAGACGCCGTTTTGTGCGACGAAGATACCGCCAGGATTCAGGCAGCGTTTACAACCTTCATAAAATGCTGAGGTGAACAGACTTTCGCCGGGACCGATAGGATCGGTGCAGTCGGAGATAATGACATCAAAAGTCTGGTTGGTTTGATTAACGAAATTGACGCCATCGTCGATCACCAGTTTAAAGCGCGGATCGTCGTAGCTACCAGCGTTATGGTTGGGTAGATACTGACGGCAGAACGACACGACACTCGCATCGATTTCCACCATCGTGATTGACTCAACGTTTTTATGTCGGGTCACTTCACGCAGCATGGCACCGTCGCCGCCGCCGATAATCAGCACATGTTTCGCGTGACCGTGGGCCAGTAGCGGAACATGGGTCATCATCTCATGATAGATAAACTCGTCGCGCTCGGTGGTTTGTACTACGCCATCCAGCGCCATTACGCGGCCAAATGCAGCGTTCTCAAAAATGATCAGATCCTGGTGATCGGTCTTTTCATGATACAGAACGTTATCTACCGCAAAGTACTGCCCAAACTGGTCGTGTAGCGTTTCATGCCACTGTTTTTTTTCGGCCATGGGTTGATACCTCCTTTGTTAACACCCGTAAAAAAAGGGCGCAACATAATAGCTAACATTGACCGCGGATGCACGGTCAATATTTCTACAAAAAGGTATCAGGGATTATTTGACGTAGGCAAGCAGGCTTAAGGAATCGCGAGCCAGGGCTTTGCACTTTTTAGCGACGGGAATGCCAATGCCGCTGAGATCGCGGTAGCTGTCTTCACCGAGGGTTTTCATGTCGAAGGTGTCGTAATTACTGAGATCCCACTGGTTTTGCTGGGCGAAAAAGACCAGTGCGCGACGAATTTGCCCGTTAGGTAAGTTCTGGTAACCACAATCGTTCTTCAGAAAGACAAAAACTGCCGTTAAATCGGCCATATCTTCGGCTTCAGACTCGCTGAGCGCGTAACTGTTTGCGCAGACGGCCATCAGGCTGCCGAATAACACTGTTCTGAAAAACGTCTTCATTGCTTCTACCAGGGGCTTAAAGAAGATAAACGTTAGCACACTGCGAGCGAGGCGACGACCATTATTGTCGATTAAATTGTGTCTGCGGCTTGACCTTCCCGTAAGGGGAAGGACTATGCTCAACGTTTGATTTTGTTTCGCCTGCTTAAGAATAAGGAAATAACTATGCAACGTCGTGATTTCTTAAAATATTCCGTCGCGCTGGGCGTGGCTTCGGCTTTACCGCTGTGGAGCCGCGCAGTATTTGCGGCGGAACGCCCAACGTTACCGATCCCTGATTTGCTCACGACCGATGCCCGTAATCGCATTCAGTTAACTATTGGCGCAGGCCAGTCCACCTTTGGCGGGAAAACCGCAACTACCTGGGGCTATAACGGCAATCTGCTGGGGCCGGCGGTGAAATTACAGCGCGGCAAAGCGGTAACGGTTGATATCTATAACCAACTGACGGAAGAGACGACGTTGCACTGGCACGGGCTGGAAGTACCGGGTGAAGTCGACGGCGGCCCGCAGGGAATTATTCCGCCAGGTGGCAAGCGCTCGGTGACGTTGAACGTTGATCAACCTGCCGCTACCTGCTGGTTCCATCCACATCAACATGGCAAGACCGGGCGACAGGTGGCGATGGGGCTGGCTGGTCTGGTGGTGATTGAAGATGACGAGATCCTGAAATTAATGCTGCCAAAACAGTGGGGTATCGATGATGTTCCGGTGATCGTTCAGGATAAGAAATTTAGCGCTGACGGGCAGATTGATTATCAACTGGATGTGATGACCGCCGCCGTGGGCTGGTTTGGCGATACGTTGCTGACCAACGGTGCAATCTACCCACAACACGCTGCCCCGCGTGGTTGGCTGCGCCTGCGTTTGCTCAATGGCTGTAACGCCCGCTCGCTCAATTTCGCCACCAGCGACAATCGCCCGCTGTATGTGATTGCCAGCGACGGTGGTCTACTACCTGAACCGGTGAAGGTGAGCGAGCTGCCGGTGCTGATGGGCGAGCGTTTTGAAGTGCTGGTGGAGGTTAACGACAACAACCCCTTTGACCTGGTGACGCTGCCGGTCAGCCAGATGGGAATGGCGATTGCGCCTTTTGATAAGCCGCATCCGGTAATGCGGATTCAGCCGATTGCCATTAGTGCCTCTGGTGCTTTGCCAGACACATTAAGTAGCCTGCCAGCATTACCTTCGCTGGAAGGGCTGACGGTACGTAAGCTGCAACTCTCTATGGACCCGATGCTCGATATGATGGGGATGCAGATGCTGATGGAGAAATATGGCGATCAGGCGATGGCCGGGATGGATCACAGCCAGATGATGGGCCATATGGGGCACGGCAATATGAATCATATGAACCACGGCGGGAAGTTCGATTTCCACCATGCCAATAAAATCAACGGTCAGGCGTTTGATATGAATAAGCCGATGTTTGCGGCGGCGAAAGGGCAGTACGAACGTTGGGTTATCTCTGGCGTGGGCGACATGATGCTGCATCCGTTCCATATTCACGGCACGCAGTTCCGTATCTTGTCAGAAAATGGCAAACCGCCAGCGACTCATCGCGCAGGCTGGAAAGATACCGTTAAGGTAGAAGGTAATGTCAGCGAAGTGCTGGTGAAGTTTAATCACGATGCACCGAAAGAACATGCTTATATGGCGCACTGCCATTTGCTGGAGCATGAAGATACGGGGATGATGTTAGGGTTTACGGTATAAAAAGACCGTATTCGGAAATATGCCCGGATCTCTCCGGGCATTATGGTTACTTCACATCATCCGGCAGCGCATAAGCCACAATATAGTCGCCCATCTTCGTACCAAATGAACCGTGACCGCCTGCGGAGATCACCACATACTGCTTACCATTCACTTCATAGGTCATTGGCGTAGCCTGACCACCCGCCGGTAAACGGCCCTGCCACAGTTTTTCACCGTTGCTCATGTTGTAAGCGCGCAGGTAGTTATCTGCCGTAGCGGCGATAAACAGTACGTTACCCGCTGTGGAGATTGGCCCGCCCAGCATCGGCATACCCATATTGAACGGCACCGGTACAGGCATCGGGAACGGCATACTGTCCTGCGGCGTACCAATACGTTTCTTCCACACCACTTCATTGGTTTTCAGATCCAGCGCCGAGATATAGCCCCATGCTGGCTGTTTACATGGCAGACCAAACGGTGAGAGGAACGGATTGAGCGTGACGCCATACGGTACACCGTACTGCGGCTGAATGCCGGATTCCGTACCCGTGCCTTTGGCATCTTTCGGCTGTTCCATCGGATTACCCGGACCGCGCGGGATCAGTTTCGAAACAAACGGCAGTGCCATTGGGTTGGCAATTGCCACTTCACGATTCGGATCAACGGAAATCCCGCCCCATTCGAACATCCCCAGGTTACCAGGGAAGACCAGAGTACCCTGTTCAGATGGTGGGGTGAAAATGCCTTCATAGCGCATCTGGTGGAACATCACGCGGCACACCAGCTGGTCAAACATGGTGGCTCCCCACATATCCGCACCGCTCAAATCTTTCGTCGGACGGAAGCTCAGTTCCGAGAAGGGTTGAGTTGGGGTGACGTAATCGCCTTTCGCTGCACCTTGAGGAACCGGTTTTTCCGGGGCCGGAACCACCAGTTCGCCGTTACGACGATCGAGCACAAAAATGTTGCCGGTTTTCGCTGGAGCATAAATGACCGGAACCTTTTGACCGTTAACGGTGATGTCCGCCAGCGTCGGCTGTGCCGGAAGATCCATATCCCACAGGTCGTGGTGAACGGTCTGGTAGCTCCACGCCAGTTTCCCGGTTGTGGCATTCAGCGCCAGAATCGAGCTGGCATAACGTTCCTGTTCCGGTGTGCGGTTACCGCCCCAGATATCCGGCGTGGTCACGCCCATCGGCAGATAGACCAGATCCAGCTTCGCGTCATAGGCCGCTGGTGCCCACGAGTTTGGTGAGTTAAAGGTAAAGGTGTGTTCGTCAGACGGGATTGCGTTCGGATCTTTCGCGCCCGGATCAAAAGCCCACAGCAGCTCCCCGGTGTTGACATCAAAACCACGGATCACGCCAGACGTTTCGCGGGTTGAGAAGTTATCGGTGACTGAACCGGCCATCACGATGGTTTTATCGGTGATAATCGGCGGCGAAGTCGGCTCATACAGACCCGGTTTGGTGTCTGGCATATTGCTTTGCAGATTGAGCACGCCTTTATTAGCGAAGGTTTCGCACAGCTTGCCGTTTTCAGCGTTAATCGCAATCAGGCGACCATCATTGACCGGAAGAATGATACGACGCGGGCAATCCGCCATCACTTCTGGCGAGGCCGTTTCTGCTTTGGCTTCATGATAAGAGACGCCACGGCAGGTTACGTGCTGGAAAGACTCGTTGGTTTTCAGTTCAGGATCGTAATGCCATTTCTCTTTGCCGCTGGCGGCATCGAGCGCAAACAGGCGCTGGTGAGCGGTACACAGGTAAAGGGTGTCGCCCACTTTAATCGGCGTCACTTCATTGGTGATTTCGCCCGGATCGTTCGGCTGCTTCACATCTCCAGTACGGAACACCCAGGCTTCTTTCAGGTTATGGACGTTATCGGCGTTAATCTGTTTCAGCGGCGAAAAGCGTTGACCTTCCTGATTGCGACCATACGCAGGCCAGTCCTGATCGGCAACCGGTGAGATGGCTTCGGCAGGTGTGGCATCGGCGCTTAAGGTGCCGTTGATTTCCTGCGGATCGTTAAATCCCGCCCAGGTGAGGATTCCGCCACTAATCAGCAACGCCACCACCAGAGCGGCAACTGCGCCGCTGGCAGGAATGACCAGGCGACGCCAGACAAACGGCAGGATCAGCCAGATGCCGAAGAAGACCAGAATGTCGCTGCGCGGAGTCAGCGCCCAGAAGTCGAAACCAACTTCCCAGACGCCCCAAATCATGGTGCCGAGCAGCAGGGCGGCGTATAGCCAAAGCGCGGCGCGTTTACTGCGCCACAGCATCCAGGCGACGCCGAGCATCACAAGGCCAGCGATAGGGTAGTACCAGGAGCCGCCAATCGCGACCAGCCAGCCTCCGCCAATGAGTAGATACAGCCCGCAAAGCGCTGCAAAAAGGGCTGTTAGCGTGACGAGTAATCGTCGCGAGCCTGTATTGTTAATTGCCATAAAGAGACACCATTTCAATTCATTAATATTTTAGTAGCAATTAATTATAGGTTTTAACATGTGTGATCGTCATCACAATTCGAGCTTTATTAACAGATTCCGCGAATGAATAGTTTTACTGGTATACTGCGTGTCTTGCGCTTTGTTGCGGTGCCAAAACCTGCCCGTGCGAAGTGATTTGTTTTTAAATCATATGGTTAGAGATATGAAACATACTGTAGAAGTAATGATCCCCGAAGCGGAGATTAAAGCGCGTATCGCCGAACTGGGTCGTCAGATTACTGAGCGTTACAAAGACAGCGGCAGCGATATGGTGCTGGTGGGTCTGCTGCGTGGCTCATTTATGTTTATGGCGGACCTGTGTCGTGAAGTTCAGGTATCTCATGAAGTCGATTTTATGACCGCCTCCAGCTACGGTAGCGGCATGTCCACCACCCGTGATGTGAAAATCCTCAAAGATCTGGATGAAGATATCCGTGGCAAGGACGTGCTGATTGTTGAAGATATCATCGACTCGGGTAATACACTGTCGAAAGTGCGTGAGATCTTAAGCCTGCGCGAACCGAAGTCGTTGGCGATTTGTACGCTGCTGGATAAACCGTCCCGTCGTGAAGTGAACGTCCCGGTAGAATTCATCGGTTTCTCGATCCCGGATGAGTTTGTGGTGGGTTACGGCATTGATTACGCACAGCGTTACCGTCATCTGCCGTATATCGGCAAAGTGATTCTGCTGGACGAGTAAGTGTGAAGTTGCCGGATGTGTTGCATCCGGCATGGCATTTTTATTTGTGGTTGGCGTGTTTCAGCTTGAGATTGGAAATCCCGTGACGGTAACGTTGCTCAAGAGTTTCGCGGTTGGTCGCTGTGACATCCAGATCACGCAGCAAGCCGTCGTGAATGCCGTAGGCCCAGCCGTGAATGGTGACTTTCTGCCCGCGTTTCCACGCTGATTGCATAATGGTGGAGTGGCCCAGGTTATACACCTGTTCCATGACGTTCAGTTCACACAAGGTATCCAGACGGCGCTCTTGCGGCATTTCGCCGAGCAATGAGCTATGTTTGAACCAGATATCACGGATATGCAGCAGCCAGTTGTTGATAAGCCCCAGTTCCGGGTTTTCAACCGCCACAACCGTAGTGGCCACAGATAATAATGTGTTCAACTTCGAGTACATCCACTGCATACTGAACCACGGAAAGGCAGTTCAGGTCAGTGTGAATGACCAGGTTAGCAACATTACGGTGAACAAAGAGTTCGCCCGGCTCAAGACCGGTTAAACGTTCTGCAGGAACGCGACTGTCGGAACATCCAATCCATAGAAAGCGCGGTTTTTGCGCTTGTGCCAGTTTCTCAAAAAACCCGGGATCCTCTTCCACCAGCATTTTTGACCATAGTGCATTGTTGCTGATGAGTGTATCTATGTCTTTCATGGAGGTTAACGACCTGTAACCAAATAATTACGTTTGGCTAATATAGGGCAACTCCGGGACGATTTAAACCACAGATAAAGTGTAAGAACGTAAGGTAAGTAAAAATTTATGACCATTGCACTGGAACTTCAACAGCTTAAAAAAACCTATCCAGGCGGCGTTCAGGCGCTTCGTGGAATAGATTTGCAGGTCGAAGCGGGTGATTTTTATGCGCTTCTCGGGCCGAACGGGGCCGGGAAATCGACCACTATCGGTATTATCAGCTCTCTAGTAAATAAAACCTCCGGGCGGGTCAGCGTATTTGGTTACGATCTCGAGAAGGATGTCGTGAACGCTAAACGTCAGTTGGGACTGGTGCCGCAGGAATTTAACTTCAACCCGTTTGAAACCGTGCAGCAAATTGTGGTGAATCAGGCAGGGTACTACGGTGTGGAGCGCAAAGAAGCGTACATCCGCAGCGAAAAGTATCTTAAACAGCTCGATCTATGGGGAAAACGCAACGAACGTGCGCGTATGTTATCTGGCGGGATGAAGCGCCGTTTAATGATTGCCCGTGCGTTAATGCATGAACCTAAACTACTGATTCTCGACGAGCCTACCGCAGGCGTGGATATTGAACTTCGCCGCTCAATGTGGGGCTTTTTGAAGGATTTAAACGACAAAGGCACCACCATCATTCTCACCACACACTACCTGGAAGAAGCAGAAATGCTGTGCCGCAATATCGGCATTATTCAACACGGTGAGCTGGTGGAAAATACCTCGATGAAGGCGCTGCTGGCAAAGCTGAAATCGGAAACCTTTATTCTCGATCTCGCACCGAAAAGCCCGTTACCGAAGCTCGATGGCTATCAGTATCGACTGGTCGATACCGCGACGCTGGAAGTTGAAGTGCTGCGTGAGCAGGGGATCAACAGCGTATTTACGCAGTTAAGTGAGCAGGGCATTCAGGTATTAAGTATGCGTAACAAAGCTAACCGTCTGGAAGAGCTGTTTGTTTCACTGGTTAATGAAAAACAAGGAGATCGCGCATGATGCATCTTTACTGGGTGGCACTAAAAAGCATCTGGGCGAAAGAGATCCATCGCTTTATGCGTATCTGGGTGCAGACGCTGGTGCCACCGGTCATCACCATGACCCTTTACTTTATTATCTTCGGTAACCTGATTGGTTCGCGTATTGGCGATATGCATGGCTTCAGCTACATGCAGTTCATTGTACCGGGGCTGATCATGATGTCGGTGATCACCAACGCCTACGCTAACGTCGCGTCATCATTTTTTGGTGCCAAGTTCCAGCGTAATATTGAAGAGCTGCTGGTAGCGCCGGTTCCGACTCACGTCATTATTGCCGGATATGTCGGCGGTGGCGTGGCGCGTGGTCTGTTTGTTGGCATTCTGGTGACGGCAATTTCACTGTTTTTTGTGCCGTTTCAGGTGCATTCGTGGGTATTTGTCGCTTTAACGCTGGTGCTCACGGCGGTGTTGTTCTCCCTTGCGGGTTTGCTGAACGGCGTGTTTGCCAAAACGTTCGATGACATCAGCCTGGTGCCAACCTTTGTGTTAACGCCACTTACGTATTTGGGCGGGGTCTTTTACTCACTGACTTTGTTGCCGCCGTTCTGGCAAGGGCTGTCGCACCTGAACCCAATCGTTTATATGATCAGTGGTTTCCGCTACGGCTTCCTCGGTATCAATGATGTTCCGCTGGTCACTACCTTCGGTGTACTGGTGGTCTTTATTGTGGCGTTTTATTTGATCTGTTGGTCGCTGATCCAACGTGGACGTGGTTTGCGTAGCTAAGGCTATTTCCTCTCCTCTGGATTTGGGGGAGAGGAGTTTTGACGGCTATCACCCTTTATCAACAATGGTCAGGGTAGACTGATTTTCGGCTAAGGAGGAAGGCGATGTTAGGTTGGGTAATTACCTGTCACGATGACCGGGCGCAAGAGATACTGGATGCGCTGGAGAAAAAACATGGGGCACTTCTTCAGTGCCGGGCCGTGAATTTCTGGTGCGGATTAAGTTCTAATATGCTCAGCCGCATGATGTGCGATGCTCTGCATGAAGCGGACTCTGGTGAGGGTGTCATCTTCTTAACCGATATAGCCGGAGCGCCACCGTACCGCGTGGCTTCATTATTAAGCCACAAACACTCCCGTTGCGAAGTGATTTCTGGTGTCACGTTACCGTTAATTGAGCAGATGCTGGTCTACCGTGAAACGTTATCCAGCGCAGAGTTTCGCGAGCGTATTGTCGAACTGGGTGCGCCGGAGGTGAGTAGTCTTTGGCACCAGCAACAAAAAAATCCGCCTTTCGTCCTCAAACATAATTTGTATGAGTATTAACCCGCGATTCTGATGGCACTTTTGCTACAATAAAAGCGTTGTTTCACCCTCGGTTATTTTTTCATGTACAAACAAGCTGTTATTCTCCTGCTGATGCTGTTTACCGCAAGCGTCAGTGCCGCATTACCTGCCCGTTATATGCAAACCATCGAAAATGCTGCGGTCTGGGCGCAAATTGGCGACAAGATGGTGACCGTGGGGAATATTCGGGCCGGGCAAATCATTGCCGTGGAGCCCACTGCCGCAAGTTATTACGCATTTAATTTTGGCTTTGGTAAAGGGTTTATCGATAAAGGTCATCTTGAGCCGGTTCAGGGGCGACAAAAAGTTGAAGATGGTTTGGGTGACCTCAACAAGCCGCTGAGTAATCAGAACTTAATAACCTGGAAAGATACGCCGGTCTTCAACGCGCCGAGTGCGGGCAGTGCGCCGTTTGGGGTACTGGCGGACAATTTGCGCTACCCAATTTTGCATAAACTGAAAGACAGGTTAAATCAAACCTGGTATCAGATCCGTATTGGCGATCGACTGGCCTATATCAGCGCGCTGGATGCCCAACCCGATAATGGCCTGCCGGTGCTAACCTATCACCATATTCTGCGCGACGAAGAAAATACCCGTTTTCGCCATACTTCGACGACCACCTCGGTACGCGCTTTCAATAACCAGATGGCCTGGCTGCGCGACAGGGGATACGTGACACTGAGCATGGCGCAACTGGAAGGTTACGTGAAGAATAAGATCAATCTCCCTGCGCGAGCGGTGGTGATTACCTTTGATGATGGCCTAAAGTCGGTGAGCCGCTATGCGTATCCTGTGTTGAAACAATATGGCATGAAGGCGACGGCGTTTATTGTTACCTCGCGCATCAAACGTCACCCGCAGAAGTGGGACCCAAAATCGCTGCAATTTATGAGCGTTTCTGAACTTAACGAAATTCGCGATGTATTTGATTTCCAGTCACATACCCATTTTTTGCATCGGGTGGATGGTTATCGCCGACCCATATTACTGAGCCGTAGTGAGCACAATATCCTGTTTGATTTTGCACGTTCACGCCGCGCTCTGGCGCAATTTAATCCGCATGTCTGGTATCTTTCGTATCCGTTTGGCGGATTTAATGACAAAGCCGTGAAGGCAGCAAAAGAAGCCGGATTTCACCTGGCGGTGACAACCATGAAAGGCAAAGTAAAACCGGGGGATAATCCGTTGTTACTAAAACGACTTTATATCTTAAGAACGGATTCGCTGGAGACAATGTCGCGGCTGGTGAGTAACCAAATCAAACAGGCTGGAGGAAACACCAGCCGCAGGGGTGATTATCAGGCAACCTGTACCGGAATGGCTTTCGCGGTACGTTTCATTTCGTTGTCGCCTTCAAAATAGGCGACGTTGGGCCGCCAGGTGCGAGCTTCTTCATCTGGCATGGTAACGAAGCTGGCGATGATGACAATATCGCCGACGCTGGCGCAGTGGGCCGCCGCACCGTTAACGGAAATAATTCTCGAACCGCGTTCTGCCGCGATGGCATAAGTGGAGAAACGCTTGCCGTTGGTGACATTCCAGATATCAATGGCTTCGTTTTCGAGAATACCGGCTGCGTCAAGAAAATCCTGGTCAATGGCGCAAGAACCTTCATAGTGCAGGTCCGCATGAGTCACTTTCACGCGGTGGAGTTTGCCCTGCAGCATCGTGCGAATCATAACTTCTACCTTTCTACCCTGTCGTTAACGAAGCAGGCGATGCCTGCTTTGAGGAAATTCTCACGCAGTATTGCCCGATTTTTGTTTAGTGTCTACTCATCTGACGGCATTTGCATCAGCAGTTTGCGTACCGTGCCGAAGCGTGCCATGTAACGCCTGTAACCAATTGAAATTTCTCTGAACGCTGCTCGGTAAACAATAAAGAGGCGGCTGACGACGGCGCGCCTTGACTGGATACTGCCTTCACGCAAGACAACACGGAAGGCAGGGAAGATGGATGCACCGAGTACCACACCGCATGACGCGGTATTTAAACAATTTTTAATGCATGCGGAAACGGCTCGTGACTTTCTGGATATCCATTTGCCAGCGGAACTACGCGAACTGTGTGACCTCGACACGCTGCATCTTGAGTCGGGGAGTTTTATTGAAGAAAGCCTGAAAGGGCACAGCACTGACGTGCTCTATTCCGTGCAAATGCAGGGTAATCCCGGTTATTTGCATGTGGTGATTGAACATCAAAGCAAGCCGGATAAGAAAATGGCCTTTCGCATGATGCGTTATTCTATTGCTGCCATGCACCGGCATCTGGAGGCGGATCACGATAAGCTGCCGCTGGTGGTGCCGATTCTGTTTTATCAGGGCGAGGCCACACCTTATCCGCTCTCAATGTGCTGGTTTGATATGTTTTACTCGCCGGAGCTGGCGCGACGCGTTTACAACAACCCTTTCCCGCTGGTGGATATCACCATCACACCGGATGACGAAATCATGCAGCATCGGCGGATTGCGATTCTCGAACTACTGCAAAAACATATTCGCCAGCGCGACTTAATGTTATTGCTGGAGCAACTGGTCACGCTGATTGACGAAGGGTACACTAGCGGAAGTCAGTTAGTTGCCATGCAAAACTATATGCTGCAACGCGGTCATACTGAACAAGCGGATTTGTTTTATGGTGTGCTGAGAGACAGGGAAACGGGAGGGGAGTCTATGATGACGCTGGCGCAGTGGTTTGAAGAGAGGGGAAGACAGGAAGGAAGACAGGAGGTAAGACAAGAGGTAAGACAAGAGGTAAGACAAGAGGTAATACAGGAAGTAACACAGGAAGTAAGTCAGGAATTCGCCCAGCGTCTTCTGAGTAAAGGAATGTCTCGGGAAGACGTTGCAGAGATGGCAAATTTACCCCTTGCCGAGATTGATAAGCTGATTAACTAAGTTGTCTGCATCATCAGTTATAGCCAGATAATTGTTATTGTTAACTGACCAGATAATTAAGGGAACCTATGGAAATAAAGACACGGAGAGAAACCAGGCAGACGTTGGCGCAGTGGTTTGAAGAGAAGGGATTTCAGAAGGGATTTCAGAAGGGATATAAAGAGGGACTCCGGAAGGTAAGGCTGGCACAGCGTCTTCTGAGTAAAGGAATGTCTCGGGAAGACGTTGCAGAGATGGCAACTTTATCTCTTACAGAGGTTGATAAGCTAATTAACTCTAACTAAGTTGTCTGCGTTATGAATTATCGCTTACAGATAACGTGGCAATGAATAACTGGCGCCATCAGCCGTAGCGCCAGTTAAGTATTACACCAGCTCGACTATTTTGTTGTCGATCAGGCGGGCATCGCCAAGCCAGGCGGCTACCAGAATCACTGCACGTTTGCTGTTTTCAGAGACCTCCAGCAAGGTGTCGGCATCACGAATCTGAATATCATCGGCGCGGAAGCCTTTTTCATTCAGTTCTTGCCCGGCAATAGTAATAATTTCATCGAGATCCCGTTCGCCAGCCTGCAATTTGTCGGCAATCGAACTTAAAACCTTGTACAGACCAGGCGCAATTTTGCGTTGTTCCGCCGTCAGATAACCGTTACGGGAACTCAGCGCCAGACCGTCTTTGGCGCGCATAATTGGCACACCGACAATCTCAATATCAAAGCCCATATCAGCAACCATTTTGCGGATCAGCGCCAGTTGCTGAAAATCTTTTTCACCGAAGCAGGCGATGTCCGGCTGGACCAGATTGAACAGCTTGCTGACGATAGTCGAAACGCCGCGAAAATGTCCCGGACGGCTGGCACCTTCCAGCATGGTAGAAAGACCGGGAACATCAACATAGGTGTGGGTTTCTGTACCGTTCGGGTAGATCTCTTTTACCGAAGGGGCGAAAACTAAATCCACTTTGCGCTTGTTCAGCTTTTCGCAGTCCTCTTGCAAGGTCCGTGGATAACGTGCCAGATCTTCCGGGCGGTCGAACTGCATCGGGTTAACGAAAATACTGACGACGACCACATCGGCGCGGGCTTTGGCTTCGTCGACCAGCTTCATATGGCCGTCGTGCAGGTTACCCATGGTGGGCACCAGCGCCACGCGCTTACCTTCCATACGCAGGCGGCGGATTTGCTGACGCAGCAGCGGCAGGGTTTCGATAATTAACACAACGTCACTCCTTAATGGAAACTGTGTTCTTCGCCCGGATAAACGCCGGACTCCACTTCAGCCATATACTGCCGCACAGCCGCGCGGATGTCGCCCGTTTCGGCGAGGAAATTTTTGGCGAATTTAGGAATATGACCGCCGGTAATGCCGAATGCGTCGTGCATCACGAGAATTTGCCCGTCAGTGACGTTGCCTGCGCCAATGCCAATAACCGGGATCGCCAGTGCTTCGGTAATACGTTTTGCCAGTTCAACCGGCACGCACTCCAGTACCAGCAGTTGTGCCCCAGCAGCTTCTAAAGCTAATGCATCGCTGAGCAGTCGATCGGCCGCTTCATCGCCGCGCCCCTGGACTTTGTAGCCACCGAAAATATTTACTGACTGTGGGGTTAGGCCTAAATGACCACAAACCGGAACGGCACGTTCGGTCAGCATTTGTACGGTTTCTACCAGCCACTCACCGCCCTCAATTTTGACCATGTTGGCACCGGCACGCATGACAGTCGCGGCGTTTTCAAAGGCTTGTTCTTGTGTGGCATACGCCATAAACGGCAGATCAGCCAGCAGCAGACAGTTTGGCGCACCGCGACGTACAGCAGCAGTGTGGTAGGCGATATCGGCAACGGTAACTGGCAGAGTGGAGTCATGCCCCTGAACCGTCATGCCCAGTGAATCGCCAACCAGCATGACGTTAAGCCCTTCATCGGCAAACAGTTTTGCGAAGCTATAGTCGTAAGCGGTGATGGTCGCGAAACGTTTTTTTTCTTGTTTGCATTTTTGCAATGAAGCAATAGTGGTTGGTTTCATAACGTATCCTGATAAGTAATGTCGTGCTGTCTGGCATTTTATCAGTCACATTGGTGGGGGCAATGATTTATCAATTACAGCACCGCCAGATGATGGCGGTGCGGTTAAACCTGTTACTCGTAGGTGACCTGGAATGTACTGGTAGCCTTAAATCCGCCGGGTTTCACAGTTGCATTACCATCGCGTTTTAATGTTGCCTGAAATTTCAGGTCCTGGGTTGTAGTACGACCGTTGGCATTAGGATAATCTGGGTTATAAATTCCATTGTTTTCTCCAGGATCATCTTCAGCATCGTTATAGCTTGATGTCTCATCATTTGGCTTAAGCGTGAAATTTTGTGAATTTTTGCTGTTGGGTAACCCTTCAATAAGTACTCCGGCACCTTTTGCATCATCGGTTCCTGTCAAAGTATTACCAAGCAACAGAGGATTATTCACTCCTACTACATTAGATTTTAGTTTTGTTTTAATACTGCTTATACGAACACAATTTTGCAGCGAGATCTGAAAATTAACAGGTGTTGCAGAATCTGAGGTGATCTGTCCAACAGTATATTCCCCGAGATTTACGGTTGATCGCGTTACGCTCTCACCCAAAAGGATAGACGTAAAGCATGTTGGCAGTTGGATATTGATGTCTGTTAAATTAAAATCAATTTTTAGCATCTTAGATGCACTTACATTTGGAACCCCTGGCCCTTCATTTGCGAATGAATACAAATAATCACCAGTATGTTTTAATTGCACGTTAGTATTTGGAGCAGGGTTAAAACTGCTGTCGGTATAGAATTCCACCGTGGCATCGTGCAAAAGACCTCCGACTGCTTGATACCTGGAAGTATTACATTGACCTCGTATATAATCACCCGTAATAGAAAATTGTACAGTGTGCCAGCCATCGTCTCCAACGTATATATCTGGAGAGCTTGAGCGAAGTTCATACGACCAGAATCTATTGAGCATTAACGTATAATATAGACCGGTTACATTAGTTTCATATAATCTGTGCCCATCTGCCATTTTTCCTGAGTCAACCATGTTATGCCGGACAGTAATTGGCATACCGCTGGAATTACTTTTTGAAGTACAATATACAAACCCACGGCTACTTGATGTGTCCAGGTCACTCCAATATAATTTTATTTGTGCATTGGTCGGTGTGGCTGATGTTGGATTATAAAATACAATATTGTTTACTCCACCAACCGGATAGGAAAATGATATTAGTTTATCGCCTGATGGGCCATTAAGGTTTCCTACGCCAGCATCGTCACCGACCATAAAAGTAAGATTTCCAGCATTTACATTATTAATGC
>OBWS01000351.1_pt1 | contig 27533 bp, 18 predicted proteins | sample 1495291 | NCBI WGS metagenome assembly OBWS01 (sample SAMEA2580090, study PRJEB22360) | human gut metagenome | biome: human gut; feature: human-associated habitat; material: faeces | place: Denmark | collected 2008/2010 | reverse complement strand
AGGCTGCCGTGAACGAGTCACCGGCTCCAACGGTGTCCGCCACCGGTACCTTGGGCGTCTCCTGGAAGGAAACCACTCCCGGAGTGAACACATAGCTGCCGTTCGTTCCACAAGTCAAGATAAGCATTTTCAGGTTATATTTAGCCAGCAGAATCCAGCATTTGTCCTGCAAGTCGATGCCCGGGTAGCCGAAAATACGGCTGATGGTCACCAGCTCCTCATCGTTTATCTTGAGGATGTTGCAGCGGCGCATGGATTCGCAGAGTATCTCTTTGGTATAGAACCCTTGGCGGAGATTGATGTCGAATATCTTCAGTTGCCCCTCCGCATCGGGCATCGTGTCGAGAAAACGGTTGATGGTGATGCGGCTTGTTTCACTGCGTTGCGCCAAAGAGCCGAAACATACGGCACGCGTGTTCAGTGCCAGACGCTTCAGTTCGTCGGTAAAGGGAATGTTGTCCCAGGCCACGCCTTCTTTTATCTCATAGCACGGCACGCCCACGGCATCGAGCGTCACCTGCACCGTTCCCGTGGGGTAAGGCACGCGCTCAATCTGCGTGCGCAGCCCCTTCCGGGCGAACACATCCAGAATCTCGTCCCCATCCGCATCGGCACCTACGGCACTGACCACACGGCTGTCGAAACCAAACTGCGATGCATGGTAAGCAAAGTTTGCCGGAGCACCGCCTATCTTCTTTCCTTCGGGGAGGCAGTCCCACAGAGCCTCGCCCATACCTACTATTATCTTATTCATAATATTATATTGTTTAATGAATGATATATTTTATTCACGGCAAACTCAATGTCCTACCCGCTGCAAACCTAATAAAAAAGTTCCTAACTATAGAATGAAAAGTTGCCAATTATCTATTAAAAAGTCTCTAAGAACTAAGGATTATCTCTATCCCAAGGCTTGGGATAGACATCCGCAACCTTGGGACAGATATCCGCAGCCTTGGGACAGATATCCGCAGCCTTGGGATATGTGTCCGCAGCCTGCGAACAAAGATTACCGCTTCATACGCAGCATATAGAAGAACAAGTACACTACCCCTACCGTCATCACAGCCACGGCACCGCTTTGTCCTACAGCATCACTTGCCAAGCCCATTGCTATCGGAAATACCGTACCGCCGAAGAGCCCCATAATCATCAAACCGGAAACCTCGTTCTTCTTTTGTGGCATAGCAAGCAACGCCTGAGAGAAGATAACCGGAAAGATGTTCGAATTGCCGAAACCGATAAGGGCAATGCAAATGTATATCATTGTCTTTTCATGGAAAACGAACAACCCTACCATCGCAGCCAACATACATAACACGCTGATGCCGAAGAAGGTTCGGGGAGCCATCTTCTGAAGAATGAAGGCGCCGAGAAAGCAACCCGCCGTGCGGAAAATGAAGTAAAGGCTGGTGGCAAAGCCGGCATCGGCCAGCGTCATGCCCAGACGCTCCATCAGGATTTTGGGCGCTGTGGTATTCGTACCTACATCAATGCCCACATGGCACATGATGCCCAGGAAGCAGAGAAAGATAAACGGCTTGCCCAGCAGGGCGAGGCACTCCCCGAAGGTGGAAGGGCGTCCCTCTTCCTTTTCCTCGCGGATGGAAGTACCGCTCAGCCAGAGAATGGCAATCACCGCAATAACCATATAGACCGGGAACAGCACCCTCCAGCCCATGCCCAGAGACGGAATGGCCTGCGTAGCTCCCCACATGGCGATGTATGGAGCCAGAAACGAAGCAATGGCTTTTACAAACTGTCCGAAGGTGAGCGTACTTGCCAGCCGCTCGCCGCTTACGATATTGGAAAGCAGCGGGTTGAGCGACGTTTGCATCAGCGCATTGCCGATGCCCAGCAATGAGAACGAGAGCAGCATCAGCACGTAGCCGTCTCCGAAAACCGGGAGAAGCAAAGAGGCAAACGTGATGACAAGGCTGAGAAGCACCGTCTTCTTGCGTCCGATGCGGTTCATCAGCATACCCGTAGGTACGGAGAAGATGAGGAACCAGAAGAACACCAGAGACGGGAATATGTTGGCTTGCGAGTCGGTCAGGTTCAAGTCGGCCTTCACGTAGTTGGAGGCGATGCCCACCAAATCCACAAAGCCCATGGCGAAGAAGCAAAGCATGACCGGAAAGAGCTTTGCCAAGGAAGAATTCTTAGTATTTTCCATGCTGAAGATTATTATCTGTTATTTTAATCCGAGTTTGTACACAGTAAACGAGGTGACATTGCAGCTTCCACCTTTAGCATAGAAACTGATGCGGTTGTAAGGTTCCGACGGGAATACAAGATTTGTCATGGCAAAACGTCCGTCGTTGCCAAACGCTTCAATGCTCGACTTGTCTACGAACAAGCGGAGTTTCATTTCATTGCCACCCTCGACAGGAGCCACGGTCACTGCAGGGAAGTCCTTGCTGAACGACACCTCACCACTCTCGGTACGGTCCATGGTGAACGTCTTTTCCGCCAGGTTATAGTACATCTCCACCTCCTCGCCTTTCGAGTTAAAGAGCTGGAATCCTATCACATCCGCATCCTTGTTCTTGATGGTCATTTCGATTTCATACGTTCCGGAATTGTCATTCAGCAGTTTGTCCAGATTATACGTGCGGTCTACCTTGAAAGCACGCTTCTTGCTGCCTTTATCCCTCAGTTTCAGCAATTCGGGAGACGGGGTTACCTTTACATAGGTTTCACCCTCCGAGGTATAGAGCGAAAGGTCGCGCGGCACGGAGTTGGCACTACGGTATTGGCGGGTGGGCACATCGTTGGCATATTGCCAGTTGCTCATCCATGCCAATGCAATGGCACGTCCTGCAGGAGCATTGCTCCAAGTGACAGTTGCATAATGGTCTTTTCCCCAGTCCATCCATTTCGTCACTGCGGGAGACTCGTTCACGAATCTCTTTCCGTCAAATGTCCCCACGAAATATTGTGTGGCAGAGCCACCGAACGGTCCACCCGGATTGAGGTTACAGACGAGTACCCACTTCTTCAGTTCCGTACCTTCAACCGGCAGTTCAAGCAGGTCGGGACACTCCCAGACTCCGCCGTGAGCACCTTGTCCTTCACCGAATTTGCTCTCCAGCGTCCAGCTCTTCAGGTCGGCAGAAGAGTATATCTCCATTTCCTGCCCTACGGCAAGAACCATGATCCATTTCTTGGTATCTTCGTGCCAGATGACTTTAGGGTCACGGAAGTCGCGCTGCGTGGAAGTCAGGATGGGATTTCGCGCATACTTCTTGAAGGTCTTTCCGTTGTCAAGGCTATAGGCCATGCTCTGCACTTGGCGGTCGCTTGCCGATGTATAGAAAGCAATGACGGCACCGGCACCGAACCCGGCCGTATTATCCTTGTCGACAACACAAGAGCCACTGAAAATTGTTCCCAGCGCATCGGGCGAAATAGCATCTCCGTGATGTTCCCAAGTGACGAGGTCCGTACTGGTGGCATGTCCCCAATGCATGTTCCCCCACATGGAGCCGTAGGGATTATGCTGGTAGAACAAATGGTAGACCCCGTCTTTGTAGAACATTCCGTTAGGATCATTCATCCAACCGTAAGCCGGGCTGAAATGATACACCGGACGGTACTTCTCCCGGTTCGAAACATCGAATTCATCCGACAGTTTCATTTCTTCCCAGCATAAGGCCGAATCCGGAATAAGCTGGAAGTTGAAAGAGAGATGTTTATTATCGAAGCCGGTCAAATCGACCGGAACAAAATAGTCAACCTTATTGACTGCCAATCGCACGTTCATACTGCGTACAACATCATTGTCCATTTCAGCCCACAATTTTGCCTCCGGAGAAGCCTCTTCCACCGGCAGCAGCAAAAACTTCTTCTGCTCGTCAATTTGGACGATACTCTGTCCGTCACCCAGATGTTTAATCACGAAAGGAGGATTTATGGCCTGGCATGTGAAGACAGCCACGGTAGTTCCTAATATAAATACGGTAAGCGTCCTTCTGATTGTCCGCCAAAAGTCTTTTAAATGAATCATGTTTCTGTTGGTATTAAATTAATTATGTTTTTCTAGCATGCAAAGATACGCCACCAAGCAGCAGGAGACTATCTTTTTTGTTTCAAAGCATACTACAAATGTTACATTCCATCCTTAAAAAGGTATCTGTATGTCACTGGGGAACATACATAGAATTCAATTCATGAATTGTCAACTGTTTCAACTTTGTTTGTCCGCCTTCAACTGATATGGTGACAGAAGGAGTGTTTTTTTCAATCAGATGATAGAAAGCAGCAGACAGTGCTCCTTGATTGACGAAGATTTCTACAGAAGCAATATCCGACAATATATCCAATTCAATTCTTCCTTCATTGGGCTTTAGCACCATCTGCTTCAAGGTTTCCCCATTCTCTTTCTCAACAGTGAGTATCTGTTTGACAGAATCGTAAATCAAATTCAAACCATTAATATCAAAAGCCAATATCTGCGCATCAACACTATCTACAGCAAAACCCGTTTTCAGATAGAAGGCAGGAGTATTCAACTTTGTCGTGAAACAATTCTTTTCTTCAACTACCAGACTCTTCCAGATGTACTTTCTCCCATATAATAAAGCGAGTTCATTTACCGGCATACTTTTTAAGACATATCCTTTATCAACCCGATGTAATGTTAATTCACGCGGAAAGGACATTTGTTGATTGAAAGGCATATCCGGGAAATTACTTCCGTTCATCCATGCTATTTGTATTCTTCGGTCATCTGGTGCATTACTATATGTTTGAACCGCATAATAGTTTGTACCACTATCCATTTTTACAGGTTTCGTCTCAGTCCGAAAACGATATCCATCAAAACTCCCAACCAAATAGGTACTGTTCGCCCCGGTAAAGACCCATTTCCGGACAGTAGGTTCATTGGTTACGGACATTTCAAAAAAGTCGGGACACTCATCCGCCCCCTCTAATTTAAAACGGTCCGTTTCAGTCCAATCCATCAAATTGGGAGATGAAAAGATAGCATACTCCTGCTTATCCAAGTACAATACCATAATCCATCTGCCAGTCGGCGTATGCCACGTCACCTTAGGATCACGATTGTACCTGACCAACGTGGGAAGTACCGGATTACCGGAAAAAGTAACCCAATTACGCCCCTTATCCAAACTATATCCTATACTTTGTGAATGTTGCAAATGCCGGGTGTGATACCCGAATCCACCTGCCGAAGTATAAACAGCAACCAATACTGTATCTCCATTTTGTTGACACCCCAGCGTATTCTTTTTATCAACAACTACCGAACCGGAAAAAATAGGTCCCAACGAGTCCGGATGTAATACATCCCCCAACTCAGTCCAATGTGCCAAATCCCGGCTCACAGCATGCCCCCATGTCATATTACCCCAAATACAGCCATAGGGATTATGCTGATAAAACAGATGCCACTCCCCTTCATGCCAAACCAGACCATTCGGATCATTCAGCCATCCCCGGCGAGAAGTAAAATGTACTTTAGGACGTAACGGTTCTTTATAAAACAAGTTCTCTTCCTTAGGAGTTTCAGAACAAAAGCATTGATTCAAAGCTTGCTCTACATTAGGACTCTTACTCGCCTCTATCCGTAATTCTTGCCCAATCCAATCCTTGACCTCCAATGTAACCCAATAATCAGGTTCATCGCCGCCAAGCTCCACTTCCATATTACGTACCATTTTATCACCAATCCATATATCCATCTGTTCTATAACCGCTCCCATCTTTACCGGAATATTCAAATAACGGTGAGTTACCAACATTCTTTTCGCAAAAATTTCTTTTTCCAATTTGGTATCAGACTGGTAGAAACAGTCGGCATTGATAAATCCCCAGCCCTCTTTTGATTGGTCCACTAAAACAATCCGGGCATTTTTTCCCATATATTCAGCAACATCCCAAGACTCATATTCCATGACACGTCTATTATACCCCGTACTTCTTTTCACCTCCTTTCCATCAATCCAAAGGGCTACATACTCCCGCTGATAATCAACACCCCCACCTATCAGAAAATTAACATATCTGCGTTCTATCCTGAAAAGAGGTGACTTCAATACACCGGTACCGGCATCTCCATTGACAAAGCTAGAAGCCATCCGATTTCCTTCAAACCTATTATCCCCCCATATTGACAAACGTTCCATAGAAACTGGTGAATTGCCAAAAGCATTTCCTTCCAATATCCAGTTTCCAAAAGTATCTCCTTCAAAATTATCTATCAGTAAATCATCCGGACGTAGTGCCATGTGAATATTTTGTGCCTGCATACTACAAACAGTAGCCAGTAGTAAAAGTATCAGTATCCTCTCTTTCATAATATCATTGTTTTTTCATAAGTTGTATAGCATCTAATCCAAACAAATTCTTCTCCTCAACAGCTTTTGGGTTAGCTCCTGACAAAGATATTTTCAAAGTCAATGCTCCACGCACCGGACTATAGCATCCTAAAGAAATAGGGTCAGAAAGAGTAACTTTTGTATCATATCCATCCCACTTTATATGTGTATCTTGTCCATTTACGGAAAAAGAAACTATGCCATAATCAGGAGCTTTCGTGGCATACACCACCAGTTGATAAGGACAGTCTTCCAATTGATTGAACTCAAACTCTACAGAATCACCCGGTTTTCCACCAATACACAAGAGTTGGGTTCCTCCACTCCATTGCCCGTCAACGAAACCAAGCATACTCTGCTTGTCAAAATGAATGGATGGAGAAGAGGCTATTGGAGTTGTTTCCTCAAATTCTATGCTATTTTCTCTTCGATATTTAGATAAATCGCCGGGAACGGGTAGCAAGTCTTGGGCTGCTTCCTCAAGTCCTGAAGTATCAACAGCTTTCGCTCCCATATCTCCATACCAGTAAACGGTAGTTGCATAATCTACAGTTCCCCTTACCCAACTCAACAATTCAATGTCGAAACGCAATAATGAAGAAAACGGTATACCGTCCAAATTCCTTGTACGGAAGAATGTATTATAACCGTGAGAACTCGCCTGGTCGGCACGGGGTGCGCCACCAAAAGGCGTTTGGAATATTACGACCGGAGCCCACGAACTATTGTAGTAATCTTCTGTTCCGGTACCGAAATGCGATGGAAAAACATCATCATCTACCCATATCTTTTCATCCCCTTCTCCGTACCAGGCACGCGAATGGTTATACAGAGTCAGGACATCCCCTTTGTATATGCCTCGTCCGGTCAATGTGGCAAAGTTCCACTCCCGGCAATTTGCATCATCATCCGGACGCTCATAAACCGGAAGTCCGGTCTGCTGGCGCCAGGAAGCATGGAAATAGAGGGAACGCCCTCCCCATGGCAAAGGTGCCGTTCCCACTTCCATACTCACGTCTGCAGTGTGTGCGGAGATATTTTGTAACAATAGTCTGCCTTCTGTCTTGTAGGGCATCAGCCAGCGGCTCACCACCTTGCCTTGTCCGTCTGCAGACAAGAACCAGCTATCAACAGCCGGAGCACCCATACCCCCTCCCGAATAATCCGAAAGAGGAACCCAAACCGTAGACCGGCCGTCAAAATCAGCCTTAAATATAAGATTGCGCATCAGTTGGGCATAAGCCGTAGAATCTGCATTCGCGAGCTGGAAACTGATTTCATAAACCGCATTTTCCCCTTGCGGCAGGTCAATCCACAAAGAATCGCCCGGCTGGAGCACCTGCCGCTTCTTGTCCACCTGCAAACCGGAACGGGATGCAGGATGCAGCAAGGCATCATCTACCTCTGAAATCTTTTTACCGACGCGGGCTACGGATGCCGCAGAGAAGGTTTCCACAGAAGTTCCTTCGGGATACTTGCGATAATTGATGTGATAGTATTTGGGAGTAGGCGCAATGCCCGGTTCGTCTTCAAATGTAATTTTACAACTCCGGGCAAAAGGGATGGGCAGGAAAAGAGTATTGCCGCCTTTCCCGTCCGGAGTATAGCTGGTGTGGGGTTGAAGCAGTCCCCTACCCAACCTGGGTATTCCGAAACGCATCAAATCATAGGCAGGAACTATCCATCCGGGAGTACTTTCGCCATCAAAATAAAATCTCCAAGTCCCACGCTTGTCAACTGTGGTTATCCAGATACGGGTAATAGCTCCAGGGCCCTTTTCATCGAACATCACACGTTCCACTCTCCCATCAACCGTATCCGTACAGACAATGCCATAGCCATCATTGTTGGCAAACCATCCCGGCGAATCGGGAGACACGGAGGAGCGGTCATAACTGCTGACTTGCAGGCAACGATATGGCACCAGCGGATAACGTGCGGATTCTTCTACAGATATCATTTCATCCAGCAAAGAGTCCAAAGTCACTTGTGCCGTATCCTTCACACAAGAGGCCATCAAAGGCAAAAGCAGCAATGCAAACAATAAATTCCTCATCTCCATATTGATTTAAGCATCCAGGCATCCAACTCCATCTTCGTCCCCTTCTTCTGCGCAAAAAGTTCGATACCGGTTTGAGCCTCGCCCGGATAGGTTAATAATGTGAATACATCCTTCCCGTCATTGGCAAAGATTTCAATACTCGATTTGTCTACAAATATATGCAAACGTATCTTATTATCTACCGGTTCCACCCTGGCATATGCCATACGGCTGAATTTAGGAATCTGCACATCGGAGCAATGGGTGCGGTCAATCACCAGATTATGTGAATCCGTATCATAGCTGACCACCACTTTGCGCCCTTCACCCACACACAAATTCAAGCCAAAGGTGTTGGATACGTCAGTAGAAAACGAAGCATCGAGTTCGTAGACATTCTCATCGGGAACAAAGCCGGGTAACCTCTGTGTTCCCACCGATAAAGCACGTTTCACCGATGCAGGCTTATGGCGAAGTGTTTGCAACTGTTCCACCGGTTTCTGCACCAGCCTCACGCCTTCCTTGTATGTCTTCAGTTCCAGATTACGGGGAATGGACCAGAAGCCCTTCCCATACTTCGATGGAGCTACCGGTGCATAGTCCCAGGTTGCAACCCAGCCCATCGAAATTTTGGAATCCAACGTTCCGTCAAAATCCTGAAATGTGCGGGATGCATAAAAGTCCAGCCCTTTGTCCACATATAGAGGCTCTGCAGGATGGTTCTCCATCAGCTTAAAAGAAGTGCCGTCGAAGTCTCCTATAAAATATTGTTCTTGCGCCCAGTTTACAGATACGACCATCACCCACCTTTTCTTGTCAGAATCCCCGTCAACCGGCAACTGGAATAAATCCGGGCACTCCCAAGACTTTTCACTGTCACCGGCAGGGCCAAAATCACTGGTCCAAGTCCAGCTCTTCAAATCAGGAGAGGTATAAAACTTTATTTTCTTCTCCAGGGCCTTGGCTACAACCATCACCCATTTTTGGGTCGGCTCGTGCCAGAAGACGGTAGGGTCCCTGAATTCCGTACTCCAAAGGTCCAGAACCGGGTTACCTTCATAATAATGAAATGTCTTTCCGTCATGACTGAAAGAGATGCCCTGCGCCTGTTTCTTGGAGTCCTTCTCAAAAACGGTGTAAGCCGCCACATAAGCCCCCTTGCCGAAGCCGGCCGTGTTGTTCTTGTCTATGACCGCAGAACCGGTGAAGTAACTGATATTGTCATCCGTTCCGGTCATGGCATAAGGGGTTATCTGTTGGTAATGTACCAAATCTGTAGATTCGACTTTGCCCCACCAGTACATATGATATTTACCCTGATAGTACATGAATCCCGAGGGATCACCAATCCATCCCTTCTCCGGACTGAAATGATACTGAGGACGATACGGCTCTTTGTATAAACTGTCTGAATTCATTTGTGCACCGGCAGACAATGTTCCTGCCAATAAAAGTGCACCCAATATAGCTGGTATCTTCATTTTCTGTATTTTCATTAAAAGTTCATCTTTACCTTTACATCTTTCAGTTTCCAAACTTCGGCAGCAACTTCCGTTGTTTTTCCATCAGAGAATAGCTCCAATAGCGTACTATTTTCTTTCAAAGGGAAGATTCTTGTAGTGAACGCATCTTCGTTATTAATAAATCCTTCCACTACAGAACCGTCAATAAACAAACGAATCTCCACCGGTTTAGCAGTATCCAACCGATAATGATCCTTACGAATCTTCAAAGGAATGTGTGCACGCAAGGAAGAATGCGTCTGGTCCACAATAAGTTCCTCCTTCTCCACATCATAATAAATCAGGCTATATTCGCTATTATCCGGATTCTTACACAATGTAAATCCAAACCGTTTTGCGTCACCGGGATAAAAAGTCGCCTTGACTTCAAGCTGATGTTCCCTTCTGCTCACAATGCACGGTTTCGCAGCAGTCAATGCCTGTCTGGAATAAACCGTCGGTTGTTCACGCAATTGTTTCATCACGGGATGGGGTGTTTGGCATAGTTTCCCATCTTTCAGCTGCCATCTTCTGGGCATACTGTAGAGATGTGCCCATCCTTGTTCATAAGTGGCCTCCCCTCCTATTTCATCGGGTATAATGGCAATGGCAGCAACATCCCCTTCCGGAGTCTCAACAACAGAGGGGGACAGCAAGCGATTGATGACCTCCAGATTTTGAGGGACTGGGTTGTCCGGTATAAACTTTTCATTCTTGAAATCTCCTATCCAATACTGGCAACGCGCAGGTATGCCTTTATGAGGAACCCTATTCACCAAAAGAACATATTTGCCGCCCATCTTCTTAAAGACCGGCATTTCCCAGAAAATACCGGAGTCATCCACTTCCGGATTGCCCTCAAACAGCAAATGTACAAAATCCCATCTCTTCAAGTCCGCCGATTTATAAAGCAGCAAAGCCCCGTGGGGTGTATCGGTCTGCTCAATGCCGAAACCGATAATCATATACCAGACATCACCCTCTTTCCAAACATACTGGTCACGCATGTCCGTACGGGTATATCCGGCAGGCTTCTCGGCAATAACCGGATTACCCGCATATTTCTCCCATTCTATCAACGCAGTATCTTTTGGAAAAGCAATACCCACTCCCATCTTGTCTCCACCGGCTGTGTATATCAGCTGGGGGATACCGTCATCATTGATAACAGCATGCCCGGACCATATTCCATTCTTGTCATAAGCAGCATCAGGAGTCAAAGCCGGCTTTTCCTCCGTCCAATGAAGCATATCGGGACTGCTGAAATGTCCCCAATTTATCTGTCCCAGGAAGATTGCAGAAGCATTCTTCTGATTGAATATATGATATTTACCTTTATAAAGAAGTAAACCATGCGTCTCATTCGTCCAGTTGGCAGCCGGCAACAGATGATAGCGAGGACGGTTGAAGTCCTTCGCAAAACGGGTTTCCGGAATAGCCAAAACCGGAGTCTTCTTCAATCCTAAGGCAATCTCGTCTCTCCATGCAGACGAATCATCGGAAAAGGGAGTGAGGCTTATCCCGTCAATCAACCCGTTTATAGCCGTAACATCGTACATCCAAACCTTCTTTTCCCTGAAATCCTTACCTACCCGAAACATCATTTCACCATCCTGCAAGTTCCGGGGCCATACCTCTGCACTCATCCTCTGTCCATTCAAGCAAACCGATTCATTACTCAAATCAAGGACCACATGCAGCCACTTGAAACGGTCGACTTTTGTCTTTAATGAACAGTAAGAGTATGAGCCATTCTGCCCCATTCCCAACAGCAGCTCACCATAACGGTCTACACATACCGCTACAGATGTTCCTGCCATGTCTCTGATTCCCATAAAGGCAGCAGTATCCGTCGGATAAGATTCCAGAGCAAACCATCCGGACAACGACGAAACATCTCCTTCCGTGGTTGTATCCATCCAAGTGGAATACCCGTCTGTACGAAGGGCTTTACCTTCGACTCCGGTAACAAATTCTGGTATTTCCTTTATAGTGTACAAATTCAACAATGACTTACCGTCACAGGAAAGTAAGGGGTCCTGCCCGTCAAACGACCATGTTTTTTGAGCAAAAGCTGCATTCAAAGAAAGCAATAGACAGCCTAATATAGAATAGGCAAAGTTTTTCATAATAAAAGATTGTTTAAAGGAAAAGAGGGAAACAAACGTTTCCCCTCCCTTACGTTTTTATTTCAAAATATAATTAGTTGAACGGAGCATAACCGGGATTCTGTACATACTTGCCTCCAGAAAATCCGTATTGATTGTTCGGAACCGGATAATACTCATCCTTTCCACCCGTAAAGTGCGCATTGGCATAATAAATGCGATTGTCCGACTCCGCGGTAATGTACTTGTTCATGGTTGTTTCCACTATGCCCCAACGGACTAGGTCGAAGAAACGTTCACCTTCCAAAGCCTTCTCCAGACGTGTTTCCCAACGGAGGGCCTGACGGGCATAATCCTGATTCCAGACATCAGCAGGATAAGGATTGACAAGGTAGTTGGCCGCATATTTGGAATGGTCGTTGAAATCCTTTACATAGGCGCTGTTCCGGGCACGATTGCGTATCTGATTAATCAAATCACGGGCAGTTTCGAGTCCATTGCCTTCATTGAGTTCAATAAGAGCCTCAGCTTTCCAAAGAAGAATATCCGCGTAACGTATAATCTGCCAGTTCAACTGTGAAGCCCCCCAAGGCCAGCCATTAAACATATCACTACTTTCCGGAGAAACCCAGAAGCGCTTCGCGCAATTATAGCCATAAGTATCCTTATCACGCACCCATCCCTCACACGGCTTGTCCGGATAAGTTTTCCAAGTTATAGTAGGACGGCCCACAACAAAATCGAGACGCGGGTCTACATTGGGAGTCGTGTTTTGTAAAGTATAAACCCCATTGTTCAATACCGCCCAACTATAATCAGACTTTGACTGATAATTAAAATCGGGCAGACCGTTTGCATCTGTCTGGTAAGCATTTATCAGATCTTGACTGGGCAGGAAGAAACCGTCACCTCCGTAAGGGCTGCCTCCACCCGGAGAATTCAACAGATTGCTCCAGTTGATGCGGCCGGCACTTTCGGTACCGTCATTCATGGAATATTGAATGGCAAAAACAGATTCTTTACCGTTTTCATTAGTTACTAAATCCAATCCCTGGAAATCGTCAAGCAAACCGTAACGGTTGCTGGCAGTCACTTGGTCGCAAAGCGAAACGACTTCCCTCAGCAGCTCTTTATTGATGGAAGTTACGGCATGCGTAATCTCATCTTGCTGATACGCCTGGTACAGCTTGATTTTAGCCGCATAGGCCAGTGCTATGTATTTATGAATACGCCCTACCTCCGGCTGTGATGCAGGAAGCTGTTCGGCGGCATCAAGCATCTCCTTGGCCAGCATACTCAGAATCTCGTCACGGGTAAACTCATTGTTCGGAATATCCGGATATTGGGAAATCTCAACGTTCTCATCAAAATAAGGTATCTTGTTGAAAAGGCGGCTTAATTCAAAATAATAATGGGCACGAAGCACTTTCATCTCCGCAATGCGGGATACACGTCCGTTTACCTGCTCATCTGTTGCAGCATTCAGTACGCGCAATGCAGAGTTACAACGCTGTACACTGCAATATAGATGATACCACTTGCTGTCCAAGAATCCATTGGTTGCATCCATATCAAATGTCTCCATACGGTGCACTTCATTAAGGTCACCGACACCAGCACCGCCTTTATAGGCATTATCCGAACGCACCTCACCATAAGTCCAATTGGAAGTAGGATGACACCATACACTCCAACTCTGTCCCTCGGGACCACCCAAAGCTGCATACGCGGCATTCACTAAAAGGTCGGCACCTTCTGTAGAAGTCATAATATCTTCGTTCAAGCTACCCTGGGGCTTCAAATCCAGGAAACGGTCTTCATTACAGCTTGCAGTCATCAGCGCTACTGCGCCAAGCATATATAAATGTTTCAATTTCATAATAGTATAGTTTTAAAGTTTAGAAACCAAATGATAATCCCAAAGAGAACGTACGGGGCAACGGATAAGGATAGCCCAGACCTTCAGGGTCGGCACCCGTATAACCGGTAATCGTAAACAAATTCTGAGCCTGGAAATAAATGCGCGCATGACGCATCTTCATCTTGTCGAGAGCTGCTTTAGGAAGCGTATAACCCAATGTCAGGCTTTTCAGCTTGATATACGAACCATTTTCAATATAGAACTCAGAAACTTCGTGCTCATTGTTGCTGTTAAGGGTGGTTAAAGCAGGTACACTGCTATTGTAAACACCCGTCTTTTCAAAGTTCTCGTAGGCATGCATGGCATCGAGCAGGCGGGTAGAATGATTACCGGTCCAGCATTGGAACAAATCCGTATAATATTTGGAGTTGTTATAGGCATCACGAATCATACCGTTGAAGAACATGCTGAGGTCAAAGCCTTTCCAAGATGCCCCAAGATTCAGACCTGCAATCACTTTCGGATTGTCAGACCCCAACCATACACGGTCGTTCGTATCAATCGTACCGTTACCATCAGCATCCACGTATTTAATACGTCCTACTCCGGGAGCGCCAAACTGTACATTATATTTGGATTTATACTCATCCACCTCCTGCTGGGTACGGAACACTCCATCTGTCTTGAAGCCCATCCATGAACCGAACGGTTGACCAACCAAGGTCTTGTCAACACCATTACCGCCACCATAAGTATAGTAAATTTCTTCCGACAGCTCTGTCACTTCATTCTTGTAATATGAAAGGTTAAATGCTACATTATACTGGAAATCCTTCACCTTATCATTCCAGGTCAATGCCATCTCGAAACCTTTATTGTTCATCGTACCACCATTATACCAGCAGTAACCACCCTCGCCAATGACAGCAATATACGGTTTCTCTACAAGCATATCACTTGTCTTCTTATCAAAATAATCGAGAGAAGCACTCAGACGTCCATTCAGGAAAGCGGCGTCCACACCAATATTGAGTTGTCTTGTACTCTCCCACTTCAAATCGGGATTGGTAGACCTCACTTTGTAACCACCGGGAGCCAAAGTCGTTCCATCACCGTTCATGTTGTAGCTTGCATCCTTCAGACTAATCAAGTATTTAGTATAGGGGGCCTCATTATCAATAATATCGTTACCATTGATACCCCATGAAGCACGTAGTTTCAAATCTGCCAACCAATTCTTGGTCGCTTCCATAAACTTCTCACTTGAAATGCGCCAGCCTGCCGACACTGAAGGGAAGTAATCCACATTATTACCCTTTGCCAAGCGGGAAGAAGCATCACGGCGTACCGTAACAGAAGCCAGATACCGTCCTTCATAATCATAATTCACTTTACCAAAGTAAGACACCATGCCATAATTGGAAGCACCGGCACCTACATTCTTACCGGCAGTCACACCGTCGAGATAAATATAATCTTCATCTTCTACAGCCAGTCCCGTACCATAACCGAACATGGATTCCGAATGGTTCTTCTTGGCTTCTGTACCAAGAAGTGCAGTCAGATTGTTCTTTCCAAAAGCTTTGCTATAAGTCACGGTATTGGTCCATACCCAATCCAGTCTTTTGTTGGATGATTGAGTCAGCTTATTGACCTCATCGCGTGCCCATGCCGGCTCAAAAGTTTTGTTGGTTTCATCATAATAATTCATACCGAAATTGGTTTTCAGCACCAGGTTCTTAATCGGTTCAATTTCAAGGAATGCATTACCAAAGATACGCCAGTAATCATGTTTGTTCTGTTTTTCATTCTCCAACAAACGTGCCATATTGGGGGCATCACCCAAAACATCATTGATGGCATCGTTATAATTGCCATTCTCATCATAAACCGTCTTGGCAGGATGCTGTTTGATGGCATTCTCATCTACACCGGCCGGACTGAGGGTCTGTGTCCAACGATTGATAGCAACGTTCTCGCCGATGCGCAAGCGATTGTCAAGATAATGATAGTTAGAACTGATGCGGGTATTGATACGCTGGAAATTCGTATTCTCTACCAGACCGTCATGGTCGAGATAGTTCAACGCTAACGAGAAGGCACCATTGTCAGAGCCCTTTGAAAGTGTCGCACTGTAATTCTGCATCAAGGCAGTGCGATAAACCACATCGCGCCAATCCGTATCAACGGCATGTACTTTAGCTCCATTCAGGCCGATATAGTCTTGAAGTTGGGGAGTTGCACCATTACCATATATTTCGCTGCTTGGCGTAGCTCCATTATTGGCATACTTATAAGCCGACCAATAAACCTGGCCCCACTCATCTGCATTCAACATATCAAAGCCACATTGATAGGTCTGCAAAGTCAACGACATATCAAAATCCACACGGGTCTCCCCTTTCTTGGCACGTTTGGTAGTAATGATAATCACACCATTGGCAGCCTGTGCACCATAAATAGAAGCGGAAGCGGCATCCTTCAATACCTGAATGGATTCTACATCATTGGAAGAAAGGATAGACGAGATGTTCTCACGGGTCATCACACCGTCAATGACATAAAGCGGGGAATTGGCATCATTTCGGAAAGATGACTTACCACGGACCAATGTAGAAGTATTTCCACCGCCCGGTGTGCCGTCAGTCGTAATGTTCATACCGGCAACACGTCCCTGCAAGCTCGACAACACATTTCCCGTAGGAATATCTGCTACATCCTTCATCTTGACCACAGCCACCGAACCGGTCAAACTGGCCTTCTTCTCGGACATATAGCCGGTCACCACTACTTCATCAATCAACTGGGAATCTTCCGTCAACTCAATGCGTAAAGTGGGCTGTGCCTTTACTGTAACGGTTTTATATCCTATATAGGATACGGACAATGTGGCACCGGAAGTTACAGACAGCGTGAAATTTCCATCAATATCCGTAATTGTTCCATTGCTGTTGGAACCTACTTCCATGACAGAAGCACCGATAATGGATTCACCACTCGATTTTTCAACGACAGTACCTTTTACCTGAACTTGCTGGGCAAAGGAAAGAATGCCCACAAAAAGAAGCACAATTAGTGTGCAAAGCCTGAGACTAATGCTTTTCAACATATCTATTAATTTAAAGTTAATAATAAACCAATTCTGCAATTGAGTTTTGTGTCAGCAAAATTAAGCGAAACCAGGATTTGCACCTATAACAAATGTTACGAAAGGTGGTATTTTTGATACATCCCCTTTCTAAAGGTATTCTACGCGTGTTTTTTGCTAAATAAACTTTAGCTTTAGCAGCAAATTAATAGAAAAGAATGAAAACAATATGGGAGCAGATGCTAATTGCACCAGCTCTCATAGTATACTCTCTCAGAATCAAAAACGAAAAGCAAACTGTTCCGCACACCGGTATCCTTCTTCATAAAGCTCCGTCAGCTTCTTGATGTCACGCTCGATGCGGTCTACCACTACCGGCTTTTGTGGACGGATCACAACGATTTCCCCGGCGGCTTCCATCCGTTCCACCTGCTCCAACTGTTGATTATAGACAATGCTGCGGCGGTTGATGGCTTCACGCAATAGCGGATATTTCTTATATATAAAAGGTGGAACCTTCGTTCCCTGAATTTCCTTACGGTACCCATGATTGCGCGTCAACACCACCACATTATTGGTAAATCCATCCTGACGGGCACGCATCAAAGGGATACTGTCCACAATACCTCCATCCAGCATCGGGATGTTGTCCACGTAGGTAATGGGACAGACAAACGGCAGACTGCTCGAAGCACGCACAATATCAATGACGCGCTCTTTACTCCGCTTCTCCTCAAAATAGTTCGCTTCGCCCGTCTCGCAGTTGGTAGTTACCATCACATAGCGTTCGGGACAATGAAAGTATGCCTCGTAGTCGTAGGGAAGTATGTGTTCCGGAAACTCCTGGAACAACAAGTCGAAATCCATGATATTCCGCTTCTTCAACAGATACTTCAATCCGATGTAATTGTATTTTTCCAGCAAGTCGATATTGCTGTACTTGGCACGCCCGCGCTGACCGGACATATAAGAAAGTCCGTTGCAGGCTCCGGCACTGACGCCGATGGTATAGGGAAAGCGAATGCCACGATCCATAAAGCTGTCGAGCACACCGCAAGTGAAGACGCCGCGCATACCGCCGCCCTCCAAAACAAGACCGCTATGGTCGTCGATACGTATTATTTTCTCCATAAGTGTCAGAATTAACGCTCCAAAGATAGCTTTTGTTTACGATATTCTATCTATATTTGCAGTTGCAACTATAAATCTATAACATTTTAATTATGATGAAGAAATCAATACTGATGGCTGCATTGGGTTTATTAAGTTTAAACACAATAGCACAAGACACTCCGAAAGAGGAAGGTTTCATTTTTACAACCGTAAAAGAAAATCCTATCACTTCTGTTAAGAACCAAAACCGTGCCGGTACATGCTGGTGCTATTCCGGACTGGCATTCATCGAATCCGAACTGCTCCGCATGGGCAAAGGCGAATACGACTTTTCTGAAATGTTTATCGTACACAACACCTATCTGGACCGTGCCGACAAGGCAGTGCGTACACATGGTGACGTTTCGTTCTCACAAGGCGGTTCGTTCTACGATGTAATTTATGGTATGAAAACTTTCGGTCTGGTGCCCGAAGAGGAAATGCGTCCGGGCGTTATGTATGGCGACACGCTGAGCAACCACACCGAATTGACAGCCGTATCTGATGCCGTAGTGGCAGCCATTGCCAAGGGAAGACACCGTAGCCTGCAAGCAGACAAGGAAAATAACCCGCTTTGGAAGAAGGCCATCACTGCCATCCACGACATCTATCTGGGCGAACGTCCCGAGAAGTTCACCTACAAAGGCAAGGAATATACTCCGAAGTCTTTCTATGAATCTACCGGACTGAATGCAGATGACTATATCTCACTGACTTCCTATACCCACCATCCCTTCTACCAGCCGTTCGTCCTGGAAATACAAGACAACTGGCGTTGGGCTTCTTCCTACAACTTGCCTATCGACGAGTTGATGGAAGTGTTTGACAACGCTATCAATAAGGGTTACACCATTGCATGGGGTAGTGACGTAAGCGAACAAGGCTTCACACGCGACGGTATAGCCGTAATGCCCGATGCAGAAAAGGTGCAAGAACTGAGCGGTTCGGACATGGCACACTGGCTGAAAATGAAACCCGAAGAAAAGAAACTGAACAGCAAGCCTCAACCGCAGAAGTGGTGCACACAAGAAGAGCGCCAGCTGGCATACGACAACTGGGAAACTACTGACGACCACGGTATGCTGATTTACGGTATAGCCAAAGACCAGGAAGGCAACGAATACTATATGGTAAAGAACTCTTGGGGTGAAGCCGGAAAGTACAAAGGACTGTGGTATGCTTCCAAAGCTTTCGTGCGCTATAAAACAATGAACATCATTGTGCACAAGGATGCACTGCCTAAGGATATTGCCAAGAAACTGGGTATTAAATAAATAAAAGAAGGAGATGCAGTTTGATGCATCTCCTTTTTCAATTCTTACCAAATCCTACAGATATCTTCCACAATCTGCGGAACCGTCAACCGGTTCTTCTTCAACTGCTCCTCCACATCGTAACGGTCGATAAACTCTTTCTTCACACCATAGTTCAGTACCTTCATATCCGACGGACCGTAATAACGGGCAATCTTCTCGCCAAAGCCACCGTCCAGCACTCCGTCCTCAAGAGTAATGACCAGTGTATGGTCGCGCTTCAGGTCATCGAGCAAAGCCTCGTCCACACCCGTGATGTAGCGAGGATTGACAAGCGTGGCATCCACTCCTTTCTCTTCCTTCAACCGGGCAGCCACGGCTTCGCCCAACTGATAGAAAGAGCCCAGTCCCAATATGGCGACCTTCTCTCCACGATGGGACACCTCATAACGGTTCAGCGTCTTGCCGTAATCCTTCTCCGGTTCTACATTCCTGCGGACAACCCCATTGGCCGGCACGCGAATGGCAACCGGATGTTCCGTTTGACGGATGCCCCACTCCAGCATTGCCATATACTCCTCACGACAAGTAGGTGCCAGATAAACCATATTCGGAATATTACCGATGACCGGAATATCAAAAAGACAAAGATGGGTAACATCATTCATACTCGATAAGCTTCCCCAGAAGACAAGAATCAGTGCAGGATTATTGTTGATGCAAAGATCCTGGGACAACTGGTCGTAGGCGCGCTGGATAAAGGTGCTGTAGACCCCGAATACCGGTTTTCCACCTCCGGCAGCAATGGCAGAAGCCATGGCAACAGCCTGCTCTTCGGCAATGCCCATATCGATGAACTGCCGCCCTGCCTCCTTGCGGCGCTCCGGTGTAAAGCCAAATACCGTAGGTGTACCTGCGGTGATGCCCACCACAGTCGGGTCTTTCTTCATCTCCTGCAACAAATAACCGGCGGTAAGGTCGGCATAGTCTTCACCCTCTCCAGACTCACCGGTCAGATTGCCGGTTTCAAGGTCGAACGGAACACTGTAATGGAAACGTTCTTTTTGCTCTTCTGCCAATTTGTATCCCTTACCTTTCAAGGTATTGATATGTACCACAACCGGATGCTTCTTGTCCTTCACTTCACGGAAAGCCTCTATCAATTGCTCCACGTCATTGCCATCCTTCACATAGAGATAATCATATCCCATTGCCTTAAAATAGTTGCAGGGAGCCTGCCCCTCCGTTTCGCGTAACTGTTGCAGATTGCGGTATAGCCCGCCATGATTCTCGGCAATGGACATCTGGTTATCGTTGACAATGACGATGAAGTTCGTGCCCAGTTCGGCACCTACATTCAATCCTTCGAAGGCTTCACCTCCACTCAACGAGCCATCGCCGATGACGGCAATCACATTACCCGCCTCCCCCTTCAGGTCACGCGCCTTGGCAAGTCCGCTTGCCAGACTGACGGAGGTAGAGGTATGCCCAATGACGAAGAAGTCGTGCTCGCTTTCCGACGGTTCGGAATATCCGGAGACTTCGTCATACTCGTCCGCATTCATAAACGCTGCCCGGCGGCCTGTCAATATCTTATGGGTATAACTTTGGTGAGACACGTCATAGACTATCTTGTCCGTTGGTGAATCGAACACGTAATGCAGGGCTATGGTGGCTTCTACCATTCCCAGGTTGGGACCTACGTGTCCTCCGTGGGAGCTTAACTTGTTTAACAACACCTGGCGGATTTCTCCACCCAATCCGTTCATTTCGCTGACTGATAACTTTTTCACGTCAGCAGGGGAATTTACTTTTTCAATATACATATTCTATAATAACATTTAAGTAGCAATGCTTGTTTATCCGATGCTGCCCGTTATGCAGACCTCATCCAGACGCTGCAAAAGTACAGAGGAAACGGGAACGGAAAGGTAGATAAATTACCGGTTTTATTACCTTTTTTACAGATATAGAGCCAACTGATATTTGCGCAAAATCCCTCAACTTGTGCATTTTTCACCCCATTTTCTTGTCAAACCCAACTCTTTCCGTAAATTTGCAGGCTAATAATGAGTTAACCGGCCAATTTCAGTAGCAGGATTCTACTACTCCTATTCCCGGTACTGACATACAAAGAAATACTAATACTAATAATTAATAGCATGAGTTTGAAAATTGTTGTATTGGCAAAACAAGTTCCCGACACGCGCAACGTTGGGAAAGATGCCATGAAAGCCGACGGAACCATCAACCGCGCGGCACTCCCTGCCATCTTCAACCCCGAGGACTCCGACTGAAAGATGAACATCCGGGCTCCACCGTTACCATCCTGACCATGGGACCGGGACGTGCAGCCGAAGTTATTCGTGAAGGACTTTACCGTGGTGCCGACAACGGCTATCTGCTGACCGACCGCGCCTTTGCAGGTGCCGATACGCTTGCCACTTCGTATGCCCTTGCCACAGCCATCAAGAAGATAGGCGACTATGACGTCATCATTGGCGGACGCCAGGCCATCGACGGTGATACCGCCCAAGTAGGCCCGCAGGTTGCCGAAAAGCTGGGGCTGACGCAAGTGACCTACGCAGAAGAGATTCTGAACGTGGATAAAGCCGCCAAGAAGATTACCGTGAAACGTCATATTGACGGTGGTGTGGAAACCGTTGAGGCTCCCCTGCCCATAGTCATCACCGTAAACGGAAGTGCCGCTCCCTGCCGCCCGCGCAATGCCAAACTGGTGCAGAAGTACAAACGCGCCCTCGGTGCCCAGGAAAAAGCTGCCATCACCAAGGAAGGCGCTGAGCTTGCCTACGCCGGCCTCTACGAGAAATATCCCTATCTGAACATCACGGAATGGAGTGTTGCCGACGTGAACGGCGACCTTGCACAATGCGGTCTGAGCGGTTCGCCTACCAAGGTGAAGACCATTCAGAACATCTCATTCCAGGCCAAAGAAAGCAAAACGCTGACGGGCAGCGACAAGGATGTGGAAGATTTGATTGTTGAACTGTTAGCTAACCATACGATAGGATAAGATTATGAATAATGTATTTGTATATTTAGAGATAGAAGGCACAACAGTTGCCGACGTCAGTCTCGAACTCTTGACCAAAGGTCGTAAATTAGCCAATCAGTTGGGCTGTCAACTGGAGGCAGTTGCTGCCGGCAACAATCTGGCAGGCATTGAAAAACAAGTATTGCCCTTCGGAGTAGACAAACTCCACGTATTCGACGCTCCGGGCTTGTTCCCCTATACTTCCCTTCCCCACTCCTCTGTCCTCATCAATTTGTTCAAAGAAGAAAAGCCGCAAATCTGCCTGATGGGCGCCACCGTTATCGGTCGCGACCTCGGCCCGCGCGTTTCTTCCGCTTTGACCAGCGGACTGACTGCCGACTGTACCTCACTGGAAATCGGCAACCACGAAGACAAGAAGGAAGGCAAGGTTTACGAGAACCTGCTGTATCAAATCCGTCCCGCATTCGGCGGTAACATCGTTGCCACGATTGTGAATCCCGAGCACCGTCCGCAGATGGCAACCGTTCGCGAAGGCGTGATGAAGAAAGAGATACTGGACGCTGACTATAAGGGCGAAGTCATCAACCACGACGTTGCCAAGTACGTGCCCGAGACGGATTATGTGGTAAAAGTCATCGACCGCCACGTAGAAAAGGCAAAACACAACCTGAAAGGCGCTCCCATCGTGATTGCCGGCGGCTACGGCATGGGAAGCAAGGAAGGTTTTGACATGTTGTTCGAGCTTGCCAAAGAACTCCATGCAGAGGTAGGCGCCAGCCGTGCTGCCGTCGATGCCGGTTATGCCGACCATGACCGCCAGATTGGCCAGACCGGTGTCACTGTCCGCCCCAAACTGTATATTGCTTGCGGCATCAGCGGACAAATCCAGCACATTGCCGGTATGCAGGAAAGTGGTATTATCATCTCCATCAACAATGACGAGAACGCTCCCATCAATACGATTGCCGACTATGTCATCAACGGTACGGTGGAAGAGGTTATCCCGAAGATGATAAAATATTATAAATCACACAGTAAATAACAATAAAGGTAATCATGAAAGGGCTGATTCTTATATTTGTTCTTCTTTCAGGTATATCTTCCGCTATCGCTCAAGAAAAGCTCTGGTTGGACAAGAATTACCAATGGACGGACGACTCCATCCAGGCAGTCAAGTATGCTCTTGTTTCCAAGATAAACAAGAAATGCATCAAGGTGGAAGAGTATGCTTTGGAAGGACAAAAGAAGGATGTCTGGCATTTCTCCGAATACAAAAGCAATCCCCGCAAAAGGATAAGGGAAGGCCTGCATACATCATTCTATGCAAATGGCAAGGACAGCCTGACAGAAGTATATAGAGACAACCGCCTGGAGGGGCAGACCATGGTGTATTATCCCGACGGTGCCATACATCTGGCCCGGAGCTACAGCGATGGTAAACTTGACGGAACACTCCTGCAGTACTATCCCGACGGGAAACTCCGTAGAGAGGAACACTATTCAGAGAATCAGTGTACCGGTGGAAAGATGTTCGACGAGTACGGAACTGAAATGGAACATCAGCCGTATTTCGTGTTTCCATCCTTCCCCGGCGGAATAGAGAACCTTATGAAACTGGTGGCCAATGTTACCAAATATCCGGAAGACGCCTGGAAACAAAAGGCGGAAGGAAGGGTAATCCTGCGATTCGTTGTAGACGAAGAAGGCAAGATGACCCATCCCAAAATTCTCCAGTCCGTGCGCTATGACATCGACAAAGAAGCCATACGCGCTTTCGAGGCCATTGCCGACGTCTACCGCTGGTCGCCCGGCTATCAGGACGGAGAGGCCAAGCGAGTGAAATTCACCATACCCCTATACTTCAGAATACCTAAATAACCAAGAAATTATGGCAAATTTTTATACCGAAGTTCCCGAATTGAAGTATCATCTGAACAACTCGATGATGGAACGTATCTGCGAACTGAAAGAACGCGGTTACCAAGACAAAGACAAGTATGACTATGCCCCGCAGGACTATGCGGATGCTATGGACTCTTTTGACAAGGTACTTGAAATCACCGGAGAGATTACCGGAGAGATTATCGCTCCCAATGCCGAGGGCGTGGACGAAGAAGGTCCCCACTGTGCCAACGGCCGTGTGGAATATGCCAGCGGCACCAAGCAGAACCTCGACGCCATGGTAAAAGCCGGATTGAACGGTATGACCATGCCGCGCCGTTTCGGTGGCTTGAACTTCCCGATTACTCCGTACACCATGTGTGCGGAAATCGTTGCCGCCGCCGATGCCGGTTTCGGTAACATCTGGTCACTGCAAGACTGTATCGAAACGCTCTACGAATTCGGTAACGAAGACCAGCACAGCCGTTTTATACCGCGTGTCTGCGCCGGAGAGACCATGTCTATGGACCTGACAGAACCGGATGCCGGTTCCGACTTGCAGAGCGTAATGCTGAAAGCGACCTATGACGAGGCCAACAACTGCTGGCGCCTGAACGGCGTGAAGCGTTTTATTACTAACGGTGACGCCAATCTCCACCTCGTACTGGCACGTTCAGAAGAGGGTACCAAAGACGGACGTGGCTTGTCCATGTTCATCTACGATAAGAATGAAGGCGGTGTAGACGTGCGCCGCATCGAGAACAAGCTGGGTATCCACGGCTCTCCCACCTGCGAGCTGGTTTACAAGAATGCAAAGGCAGAACTTTGCGGCGACCGCAAGCTTGGTTTGATTAAATACGTTATGGCTTTGATGAACGGTGCCCGTCTGGGTATTGCCGCACAGTCGGTAGGCCTTTCACAAGCTGCCTACAACGAAGGTCTGGCTTATGCCAAAGACCGCAAGCAGTTCGGCAAGGCTATCATCGAATTCCCGGCTGTATATGACATGCTGGCTATTATGAAAGCCAAGTTGGATGCAGGACGCTCCTTGCTGTACCAGACTTCCCGCTACGTTGACATCTACAAAGCGCTGGACGACATTGCTCGCGAACGCAAACTGACTCCGGAAGAACGCCAGGAACAAAAGAAGTATGCCAAACTTGCCGACGCCTTCACTCCGCTGGCAAAAGGTATGAACTCTGAATATGCCAATCAGAATGCTTACGACAGCATCCAGATTCACGGCGGTTCGGGCTTCATGCTGGAGTATGCTTGCCAACGTATCTATCGTGATGCACGTATCACTTCTATCTACGAAGGTACTACTCAGTTGCAGACCGTAGCTGCTATCCGCTATGTAACAAACGGCTCATACTCTGCCACCTTGCGCGACTACGAGCAAGTGCCGTGCAGCGAAGAAATGCAACCGTTGATGGACCGCATCAAAGAGATGACCAACAAGTTCGAAGCCTGCACCAATGCGGTGAAAGAGGCACAGAATCAGGAATTGCTGGACTTCGTGGCACGTCGCCTCTATGAGATGGCTGCGGTATGTATCATGTCGCACCTCATCATTCAGGACGCGACAAAGGCTCCCGAACTGTTCGGCAAGTCGGCTCTGGTGTATGTGAACTACGCAGAAGCTGAAGTGGAAAAACACTTTAACTTCATCCGTAAGTTCAAGGCAGAAGAGCTGGAAAGCTACCGCAAATAAATGCATTGCTTGGACAAGGCAAATATAGCGGGCACCGGAGTTTAGCTACTCCGGTGCCCGCTTGTTTTTTCTGAAATACTTCCTCCTGCTTGCCCCTTCTTAAAAGGACAAAAGTTCTCAAAGAGACGAAAGGAAAATTAATACTCTCCGTGCAGCCTCAGCCTGCCGCGCAGCGAGTGTATCTCCCGCTGCATCTCTTCCATCCTTGCCAGCAGATGGTGGATGGCATCAATCCCTTCCATATTGATGGAAAGGTCGTAGTACATACGGCTGTACCGTTCCACATCCGGCAACTCGGAGAAAGGCAGATAACGCTCTCCACCTTCCTGCTCCACATCTATCAGTCCACTTTCGCACAGCATATCAATAAAAGTGGGCTCTATATGACACTTGTCACAATATTCGCTGATGACAATCCATTCGTTCTGCATAATCCGTTCTCCTTTCATTAGTTCATACTCTGAATTTTACGGAACATCTCTTTCTGCTGTTCCGTCAGGTTTGTCGGCAACTTCACGGAATAAGTCACGATGAGATCGCCAAACTGTCCCTCCTTCTTATATACGGGGAAGCCCTTACCCTTCAGACGTACCTTAGTCCCGTTCTGAGTTTCGGGTTTCACCTTCAGCTTCACCTGACCATCCAAAGTATCCACCAACTGGTCGCCACCCAGCAGGGCTGTATAAAGGTCGACGGTCACATCCACATACAAATCATCTCCCAAACGCTTGAATACCGAGTCGTCCGGAATCACAAACGTGATGTATAAGTCACCTGCAGGACCTCCGTTGATGCCCTCGCCACCATAGCCTTTCAGTTTGATGACCTGTCCGTTGGCCACACCGGCCGGAATGGTAATACGCACTTGCTTGCCATTCACCGTCAATATCTGTTTATGGGTCTTCGCAGCCTCACGAAGCGAGAGGTTCAAATCCGCATGATAATCCTGCCCGCGGAAACCGGCATTGGCACCGCCTCCTCCGCGCGTACGATGACCGAACATCTGTTCGAAGAAGTCTGAGAAACCACCGGCATTACTGCCCGAAAATTCCTGGCCGTCGGAAGAATACCAATACGTACCGCCTCCGTCCGTACCAAATCCCGCACCGGAACCTCCAAAACCGGCACCGCCAAATCCTCCGAAGCCCCCGGCTTGCTGCTGTGCCCGCTTCTGCGCTTCAAACTCGTCGGCATGTTTCCAGTGTTCACCATATTCATCATATTTCTTTCTTTTTTCAGGATCACTCAGCACCTCATTCGCCTCGTTGATAGCCTGAAACTTATCCTTGGCCGTAGCATCGTTCGGATTCAAGTCAGGATGGTACTTGCGCGCCAGCTTGCGGAACGCTCTCTTGATGTCATCCTGAGATGCCTTTTTGTCCACTCCAAGGACCTGATAGTAATCAATATAAGCCATAGTCTATTAGTTTTATTGTCTAAATACCATAAAACAAATAACACGCCAATTTGTTTTACGCATTATTAAAATAGGTAAACGAAAATTAAAAAGCATCATCAAGCATAATAATTACGTGATAAACAAACATTTAGTTTCAATCAAACACTTATTTCA
>OBWS01000346.1_pt1 | contig 27764 bp, 17 predicted proteins | sample 1495291 | NCBI WGS metagenome assembly OBWS01 (sample SAMEA2580090, study PRJEB22360) | human gut metagenome | biome: human gut; feature: human-associated habitat; material: faeces | place: Denmark | collected 2008/2010 | reverse complement strand
GTAGAGCACCTGACTGTTAATCAGGTTGTCGTCAGTTCGAGCCTGACAACCGGAGCTCATAAAGGCATCCATCAATGAGTGGATGCCTTTTTTCTATATTATTTTCAGAAGGGTAAATGGTCTCGTGACTTTGGCTTGCATTAACCTATGATTCCGAGTCGGGAAATTTAACAACGAGTGGCTACTAAAGTTCACTAGCTTGACCGCCTCTGCGTGAATTGGCATCATGTTAATATGAGTCCTTGTAAGTGAAGGGAGTGTCATTTTTGGATAAACGATTGCAAATACGTCAGCAGAAAAAGCATCGTCATCGTGGCTTGAAAATTTTTTCGATTGTCGCGGGTCTTATTGTACTAATGGCTGTGTGCGGGATCTTTTTCTTTCCGCAGATTAATAACACGATTCGCAATGTCACTGGTAACGACACACCAGCTGACAGTGCAGTTAAAGCACGGATTGTGTCAGGTATTACTGCTCAAAAAACCGGCAACCCGGCAACAGATGCTGTTTTACAGCGAGCAGCTGATACGATAAAAGAAACGAAAATGAGTACGATTATGAAAGCTGCGCAGGATCAGGACCAGGCGGCTACATTGCTTCAAAAGGCGACGGGTGTTAATCAGGATCAAGCAAAGTTAGCTGCAACTGTCCTCTTTAAAGAACAGTCGGTGACACCGATTCGCCAGGCAATTGCTTCTGGTGATTATTATCAGGCCTATCAAGATGCCAAGTCATTGCAACAACAAGGTGATACGAGTTCATTGCAGAGTATCTTAACGGGCCAGCAATAACATAAAATAGCTTCGATCATGACAGATTAACAGTCAGATCGAAGCTATTTTATTGGAATTGTTGCCTTAGGTTGGCTGGTACGTAAAAATCAGCTCGTTATGTGATCGGATTAATCGTCCTGTGACAGTTTTATCGGACATCACCATACCTCCGGGAAGCAATGCGTGGTGATAATGAAACCCTGAAAAGTTCGGTGCGGTAAGCTTGAATTGATGACCGGTTTTGGTGTGTAGAACTTGCACATCACGAAGCGGTTTTTGGTGACTATCAAGGTATTTAATCACAAGTGTGGCTGGCTTAGGTTGGTGGATGAGCGAGTCGGCGGTTGTATAGACAAAGGTAAGCTCCGGGGTTTCGCCGCTCATGGTGCCAGCCACAGTCGGATCCTTAACATGTTGGCCATTAGGAAGGATTGCTTTTTGAAAATCATAGCCAATCAATGGCGGTGCGGTTAGGCGAAAATGATGGTCTCTCGAGTTCATTAAGTGATTATCCGGACCTAGTGCTTTACCGTTTTCATCAATATAATGAACAGTTAGTCTGACTTGTATCAATTGATCCTCATCCTTTTTGAACTTGAAAATCACTTATCAAGCATTGCGGGCAGTAAAGCGTGCTTGCTTAATCGTTGGCTGCTCTAATTCATCCAGCAGTGCTACTGCTAATGTGCCGCTATTTAATACCGACTTTCCCTGACTGTCTTTTAAAAGGGTATTGTCGCCGCGCACGTATTCGGTTGCCGGGCCATGTTGAAAAATCATACTTGGTGAAATACCCAGCCAGTTAACGTTGTCAGTCCATTGCAACAACTGATATTCTCTGAGCTGATTCTTAGGCGTGTTGATGAAGGAAGGAGCGTGGGGGTCTTTCTTTAACAAGTCATAGAGACGTCCTCCGTCAGTTTCTAGGCTGCCAGCACCGAGAATAAAAACGATGCGTGGGGAAGTAGTCTCGCGCAGTTCATGAATCAGGTGGTCGGCCAAGTCGATGTGCAGATAGGCTTGGTCCACGGTGGTGCCAAAAGCATCGACGACAACATCATAATTTTGTAATTCGTTGTGCGTAAGTGTAAACGCGTCTTGCTGTATTAATTCCGCGTCTGGTGGTAAGATGCCAACTCCCTTGTCTGGGTGGCGAACATAGCCAGTCACCTGATGGCCGCGTTTCAAGGCTTCTTTAAAAATAGCCGACCCCGCATTGCCGGTAGCACCAATAATCGCAATTTTCATGTATCACAACATCCTTTCGTGGCGAGTCGTTTCATTGTTTATGATACACTTACTAAAAGTAGATAGACAATTAAACAAGTCTAAAGTTAGTCATCTTTTTCCGCAAATTTGTTTAAATACTAGAAAGTTAACAATACAACGGTAAAGACAATTGACATCAATATATAGAACTAATCCGCATTCAGACTGATTTGTTTTTGTGAAATTGGTGATGACTCATACCACCTTGTAAGCCCTTAATAGTGGTCTTTTTGAAAATTAAACGGCCATTGGCGCAAAAATGATGGTTTTCCGGATCAGAACTTGATTAAAAAAATCGCAGACGTACTGGTTTTACCAGTGCATCTGCGATTTAAGTTGTATGATGCCGGCTAGGTGACTCGAACACCTGACCCTCGGTTTACGATACCGATGCTCTACCAACTGAGCTAAGCCGGCATAATGACCCGTACGGGATTTGAACCCATGTTACCGCCGTGAAAGGGCGGTGTCTTAACCACTTGACCAACGGGCCATCGCTGAACAACAAGTAAGATTATACAGGAGCAGTATTGCGCTGTAAAGACTTTTTGTGCGACAAAATTATTTTAGATTTTTCAGATTCTACAGAGACGTTTGCGAATTTAGAAAAGATTCTAAAATGCCACAAAAGTTTTGTACAAGGCTATAAATCAGTTTGACCTTACATTCGGCGATCACTACAGCAGGAATCAGCTTAATGGGATAGTTTGCTGATCATTGCCGCAGTTTGGGCGGGGACAAGAGCCGTTGTATCCAACTTAGTGCTATTGACGGTTGTATACTTTGGCAATCGCGCAATGGCCTTCGGAATAGCATCCGCCGTTCGAATGCCAGCGTGAATATCAGCAGTAATATTTCGCTTTAATTTCTCTGCACTGGGCATCAGCGATACATTTACCACTTGAACATTTTTCAGCATCAAACCACCCAAAACATCATCAATGATTTCTTGTTCGTCCATTACCCAGCAAAACACAATATTAATCAAGTCCGGTGCTTGAATAAACGCGTTCAGTAAATGGTGGATATTATCCATTACCATCGCTTTGGTCGCATCATTCACCACAAATGGATCCATTGCCCAACACCAGTCACCGTCTAGCATCACCGCTTGAGGCAACCGCTTAACCAGTTGTTCGCTAACGGCTGTCTTACCGGCCCCCATAGGTCCGCCAATCAAATATAGTGTTTTTGTCACGCTGGTCATCTCCATTTTTAAAAACGAGTGCTAACTGTTAACCAGCTAGTTGCTTTTTAGTATATCAGTTCTTAAGGTAAAACGTGCCAAAAAAACCGTAGATAGCTGCTTCTATTTGAGACGTTAAATGTAGCCGAATTCTAAAAGTGCCAGAGTCTAAAAGTCCTTTTTTCGATACAATTTTCGACCCTGTTAGGCGCTTATATATGCTATGATCAAACGGTAACAAAATGATCGAAGGGGTGCGAGATGCATAGACAAAGAACACGTTTAACAAAAGGGTGGCTTTGGCCGGTTGTCTTACTAGCTGTGGTCTTGATCGCTGGAGGTATCTGGTTTGGACTTAACCAGCAGGCGCAAGCAAGGGCGCAGCAGGCAGCCTCATCATCGCGGGTTAAAGCGCGTTCGGTTGCGCGTTCACGCTCGGTTGCCAAAGCCAGTCAAGCCGAGGCGTCATCCCGAAAGGCAGAAGACCCGGTTTATAAAGATTTTGCTGATGAAGGACTTAGTTATCATCAGGTTCAAGTCGCTAAACAGATGCCGATCACAGCAGTCGGGGATTCAGTGATGCTGGGTAGCGCTTATCTGTATAAAGAAATCTTCCCCAAGGTTGATCTGGACGCAACGGTTAGCCGGCAAATTTATCAGGCGCCAGAGCTTTTTAAGTCACTCGCGGCGTCTGGTAGATTAGCCGATACGGTTATTATTGGGTTGGGTACGAATGGTACGTTTACAGATGAAGCTTTTCAGTCAATTATGACCAGTATTGGCAGTAAGCGACAGGTGTATTGGATCAATGTTCGTTCAGATGCCAAGTGGACAAATGAAGTTAATCGTGATCTTGTGAAAATGGCAAAACGTTATTCGAATTTACATATTGTCGATTGGTATGCTGCTTCGGCGGGACACGATAATTGGCTTACAGCGGATAAAACCCATCCGACAACTGAGGGGCAACTGCATTACGTTGCGACAGTTGCTAAAGCGGTTTTAGCGAAATCAAAGTAAAGAAATAAACGAGTTCGATTGGCGAAAATGTTGGCTTTGTATGACGATGAGCTTTGTTGATGGTCGTTTGATTCTGGAACAGGTGGAACAGGTTTCCGGACGCAGGAGTTTGCGTGGAAGGCCTCGTACGCAATGGTCAAAGGCGGCCGCTTACACTCCGATCCCTAACCGCGCTGGGTCGCGCTCACTCATTTTTGGAGGTGGTTTATATGCAGGCATTGCTTGATGTTAATCAGTCCGGGGCTTATCTATTGATGAGTGTCGGGGGGAGTGCTGCTTTGCGGCGCCATCTTGCTGAAATGGGACTTGCGATTGGTAAGAAGCTGACGGTGGTGCAGCCTGCAAATAAAGCTACCGGGTTGGTTATTTTTTTCCAAGGACAGCGATTGGCGATTAGTGATGAGATTGCCGGTTTACTCGTGGTGCAGCCGTTTGCCATGGATGACCATCAGCCTGCTGTTGCGTTGGGGGAGTTAGCTTTGAATCAAGTGGGCCTGATTCGCACGATTAAGGGTGATCCCCCGTTGCGTCATCGCTTGATGGATATGGGATTGACAAAGGGAACACTGGTTAAGATTCACCAAATTGCGCCTTTAGGTGATCCGATTGAGCTTGCGGTTCGCGGTTATAAGCTGAGTATTCGCAAGCAAGATGCAGCTCATGTGCTCGTAACGGAGGTGGGTGCCGATGGACATGCATGAAACTTTAGCACTCGTAGGAAATCCTAACAGTGGTAAAACAACTTTGTTTAATGCGCTGACCGGTTCTAAACAGCATATTGGTAATTGGCCCGGCGTAACCGTCGAACGCAAATCAGGCCGGCTTAAAGCCAATCATGCCTTGGTGCTAGAGGACTTACCAGGAACGTATTCCTTGTCGCCATACAGCAGCGAAGAAATTGTGACCCGCGATTTTTTACTCGACAATCAACCGGATCTGGTGATAAATGTCGTTGATGCCACCAATCTTGAACGTAACCTGTATTTAACGTTGCAAGTGATGGAGACTGGTCGGCCGTTGATTGTGGCGCTGAACATGATGGATGTGCTGGAAAAAAACGGCCATCGCAGCATTAATTTGAAAAAATTAAGTTATGCACTCCAAGTACCCGTTATTGGCACGAATGCAACTAAAACCGCTGCATTGCAGGAATTGGTTCAGACCATCCAAGCACCGCTACCGAAGCCGTATACGTTTCCCGAGTACGATCCGCGACTCGAATCAGCCTTAACGATGTTGGCAGAAGTTATTGGCGATCGTGTTCCCCAAGAACGGGTGCGGTGGTATGCAATCAAGATTTTTGAAAACGATCCGCAAGTCATGGAAAAATTGGCTTTTTCACCTGCAGAGCAAAAACAGGTCACGGAGATTTTACATACGGCGGAGCATATTTTTGAAGACGCCAGTGACAGCATCATTGTCAACGCACGATATGACTTCATTGCGCGGGTGATTGCCATGTGTGTGGTTGATCAAGATGATTTTGTGATGTCGATGAGTGATCGGATTGATCGGATTGTGACGAATCGCTATCTGGCTTTACCGATCTTTGTTGTCGTTATGTGGGCGGTTTATTATCTTTCAATTCAGACGATTGGAACCATTGGCAGCGATTATCTGAATGATACGGTGTTTGGCAGCTGGCTTCCGAGTGTGGTCGGCGGGACGTTGAAAAGCTGGGCAGTTGCACCGTGGTTATCCGGTTTAATCGTGGATGGTTTAATCGGTGGCATTGGGTCGGTCTTGGGGTTCTTGCCTCAGATTATCATGTTGTTTTTGTGTCTGGGCATCCTTGAAGACTGTGGCTATATGGCGCGCATTGCTTTTGTGATGGATCGGTTGTTCCGACGTTTCAATTTAAGCGGAAAAAGTTTTATTCCGATCCTGATTGCGACTGGCTGCGGCGTTCCGGGAATTATGGCGACCAGAACCATTGAAAGTGAAAAGGATCGACGCATGAGTATCATGTTGACCACGTTTATGCCATGTTCGGCAAAATTAACCGTGATCGCATTGGTGAGCGGCACATTTTTCCCCAACAATAGCTGGGTGGCGCCGTCAGCGTACTTCATGGGGATTGTCGCGGTTGTTTGTTCCGGCATCTTCTTAAAGAAAACGGCTTTATTTGCCGGCCCGCCTGCACCGTTTGTGATGGAGTTGCCGGCGTATCATTTGCCTCGGCTGACCAACCTTTATCGCAGTGTGATGTCGCGCGCACGGGCATTTGTGCATAAGGCTGGAACGATTATTTTTCTGTCATGTGTCTTGTTGTGGTTTTTGTCGAACTTTAATTTCACTTTGCAGATGGTTTCGGAAAATCACAGTATGCTACGAGCAATCGGCGGCATATTGGCACCGCTGTTTGCGCCATTGGGTTTTGGTGATTGGCATGCAACGGTCGCTACATTAGCCGGCTTGATTGCAAAAGAAAATTGCGTCGGAACCCTGCACATTAGTTTTGGTGCTAGTGGTTCCGGGAGCTTTTCCCAGACGTTATGCGCGACTTATCCAGCGATGGCAGGGTATGCATTTTTGATGTTTAACCTGTTGTGCGCGCCATGTTTTGCGGCTATTGGAACGATGTATAAAGAATTTGGCGATGCGCGGTGGACATGGTGGGCTGTTGGCTATCAAACCGGGGTGGCGTACTTATTGACCATGTTGGTTTATCAAAGCAGCCTGATTTTCACTGGCCAAGCAGGTGGGTTGAGCATCGTATTAGTAGGGCTTGCAGCAGGACTCATCATTTACGGTTTGTGGCTCAAGCGCCCAGTATCGGCAATGGCTGCGAGCTATTGAACCAGTCATGATAGAAAACTTGGTTGTAATTTAAATATACGAGGAGTCTTGAACATGGCAACATGGATAATTGGTAGCTTAGTTGTGTTGACGATTGCAGTGGTTTTGTACCGGACCTTTTTCCGTAAAAATAAAGCAGGCGGCTGCAGTCAGTGTGAAGATATTGGCTGTCCTTTAATTGATCATGCTAAAGTGATGCAGGCCAACAAGCAGCGTAAAGCTTAGGCGACGGGATTTATCCAACCCTACCCGTAACGGTTGTTGGGTGATGCTTACGGCTTAATTTTTAGCTGCAGCGGCTATTTTAAAATTCGCGTTGTTTGCGACAAGTCTGTATAATCAGGTTGTGAAAGCCTTTTCAAATGGATGAAGTTCGGGTTTTTCTTTTGGTGAATTTTGAGGAGAATCCGAGCGGTTAGGGGGATGCAACCATGACGAGTAAGCAGAAGTTTCCAGTCAGTGATGTGACAGCAACAAGCGGCTATTTTTCCGCGCTCAAGGCAACGGTCGAAACGGCTTTTTATGGTAACAATGTTCAGGCGGTGACGACGATTGCAGCAGCCTATGCGTTGGCTAAAAAAGCACCTGGTGTCATCGTAACCGATTTGCCGGTTCAACATGCCAGTGAGCTTGGATTGCCTGAAGATGCCCGAGTTCTGGTTGCAAATGACGGACAGGTGGTGGGGCGCACGGCAGCCGCACGTCGTATCATCGGCCAGCCCGGGGTTGATACTGCTGAGCTGACGAAAATTGCACGCGAGGCGGTCTTTGCAGGTACACGCAAATCATTTTTGAGTGGACATGTGGTTGTTGGCTTGTCGGCTGATTTCGCAGTTGAGGCGCATTTGATGGTGCCGGAAACCTACGCCAACAACCTTTACACTTATTTGCTGAACTTTCAGATTAAAACGCCTGAAGCAACGCAGCAATATGAGCAGTCGCGGCCGCTTCCAGAAGATGATCTTTATCTTTATGCTGATCCTGACTGGCATCATCCGGATTATCCGGACGGCTTGGCAATTTTTGATCCGTTGCATAATGCCGCCATTATTTTAGGCTTGCGGTATTTTGGCGAATTGAAGAAGGGAACGCTGACACTGGCTTGGGCAACAGCGCATCGAAACGGGTTTGTTGCCTGTCATGGCGGGATGAAGCAGTATCAGCGGCAAGATGGTACCTTCACGATGGCAGCGTTTGGCTTGTCAGGCTCCGGCAAGTCCACCATCACCCTGACCAGTCATGGTGACCGGTATCCGGTTAAGGTGTTACACGATGATGCGTTTGTCATTGATCGGCAGACCGGTGCGACCACCGCGCTTGAACCGGCATATTTTGATAAAACCCAGGATTATCCAATGAGCGACCCGAATACGCGTTATTTTCTAACGGTTCAAAATGTTGGCGTTACGCTGGATGATCACGGTAAGAAGACGTTGGTGACCCAAGATATTCGTAACGGGAATGGTCGGACCGTTAAATCGCGTTATGTGACGCCTAATCGGGTGGATCATTTGGTGGAGAGCGTTGACGCCATTTTCTGGATCATGAAAGATGACGCTTTGCCGCCGGTTGTCAAAGTGGAGGATCCAAGCTTAGCCGCAGCTTTTGGGGCAACTTTGGCCACTAAACGCTCCACAGCCGAAAATGTGCGTGCCGATGTCGATCGGGAACAGTTGGTCATTGAACCGTTTGCCAATCCTTTTCGTAGTTATCCGCTGGGAGAGGATTATCAGGATTTCTATGATTTGTTCCAGCAACGCGGCATGGCTTGTTACATTCTTAATACCGGTTTTTTCCAGGGACAAAAAGTCAAACCAAGCGATACATTGGATGCGATTGCCGCGATTGTGGATGGGACGGCGGCGTTTAAACCATTTGGTCCATTGCCTGCCATGCGCTATTTGAGCCTGCCAAATTTTGCGGTGGACTTTAGCAATTCGGCTTATCGGGCCTTATTACGGCAACGATTGGATGATCGCTTGACATTTTTAGCCGATAAAGCAACAGTGGCTGACGGGTATGATCGCTTACCGCTTGCAGCAACTCAGGCTTTGGAAAAAGTCGCGGCTGCCTTAGTTGAATGATCATAATCAGATGCCTGTAAAAGCGGCTCGCCCAGGAGCAACAAGCGGCCTATCAAGGGGAACCTGCTTGCTATTCTTGAAAATGCTGGTACGGCTGGTTTCCAAACAGCCATGTGCACACTGAATTTGATGAGTTGTCATTGCAAAAATAGCCGGAATAAGGGATAGTAGAAACAAAATGAGACATGCGCTTTAGACCCAGATCGAGGATAAGCATGAGTAAGGGAGGAAATGCGTATGGCTATTCACTTTGTGGTATATGAAAAGCCCCAGTGCGAATCGTGCCGCTTGACGAAACGCTGGTTGCTGGCTCATCATCAGCATTTTCGCACCACGAATCAGCGCGGTGAATCGAACTTGGTGGATACGAGTGCGGAAGATCCGTTGAAACGTGCTTGGAGTGCCCAGAAAGTCGTTAAATTTCGAGCGGATGGTTATGATCGGTTTCCGGTTGTCCGTGTTCGTGACGATGAGACCGGGGATGTGCTGGCTACTTGGAGCGGCTTTCATCCAGAAGCATTGGCAAGCTGGGCGGCGATTAATCAGCTGAGCTAAATGGTTTTAACGCCATGATTAAGCGCACCCTGCTGAAGGGCTGGTTCAATAATCTGAATTAAAAAACGCTAGGAATCGCACCGTCTGACAGTGGCCGATGTTCCTAGCGTTTTTTGTTGTGGTGATGACTGAACATAGCTCGGTTTAATACGTTTTGGATTGGAGCGTTAACGATCACTAAGTTGCTGCAGTATTTTCATCTGGTACGGTGGAATGGTGCCATAGCGATCGGGGCCGACGTTAAGTAGTAAACGGCCACGTTTAGGATGGAGTGTTGCGATCAGCTTTTTGACTGCGGCGGTTGTGATGTAGTCTTTAGATTGGCTGAATTGGTTGTAGCCAAAACTTTTATCCATACCGCGAGTCATTTCGAAGTAGCGCTTATTTTCCTTCCAGTCACTGTTATATTCCAGTGTCCGATAATCGTAATATTTGAGCTCGCCGACATCACCGGGATGTTTGTGTTCTTGGTTCATGACGTACTTTGCGGCGATATTAAAAACCGCCCGCCCTGGCTTATTGCGCAGCCAGTTGGGAAATTGGCGCCAGCGGTCATTGACTAAGCCGTCAGGAACCTGATCGTAGTAATACCTGAATAAGTCAGGCAAACCCGGATCGTCAGGATAGCCGATGTCACTCCACAAAATATCCGGGTGATAGCGGTCAATCAGTTCATGCCAGTGCGCCCGTGCGTACTGGTTATAAATTTTTGATCGGTCATTTCCTAACATCAGTGAACCGTAATCAGCGATGGGCACGTGCGGGAAGGTCCAGTCTAACAATGAAGAATAATAAGTACCGAAATGCATACCGCGGGCGCGAACTGCCTGTGCTAATTGGCCAACGAAATCAAAGTCAAGGTGATAATCAGGTTGATACGGATTCGCTACGTCGGTGTCATACAGCACAAATCCGTCATGATGCTTTGTCACAATGACCACATACTTCGCGCCGGCATTGGCAAAGGCATCCGCCCAGGCATCAACATCGACTTGCTGGGCACTTTGCTTAAACGTTTTGGCAAAGTCCGAGTAAGGCGCATTGCCATAATGTTCACGATGGTAACGGGCAGCGGGGCTGTCAGGAAACAAGATACTGTTGGCATACCATTCCGCATACGGTTGATTAGCAAAAAAGAACTTCAGCGGCTTACTTTTGATGAAAGTATCATAATCCGGCACATTGGTCGGCGCAAAAGCCGGGACACTATAAAGCCCCCAGTGAATCATAATGCCGAAATCTGCTTGTTTAAACCAAGCAGGGGGATCGTCGCGGTGAATATTGACAGGTGATGGTTTAACCATAAACTATACCTCCAGTGAGCGCGAGCCGGCGCGGTTAGAAGTCGGAGTGTAAGTGGCCTCAGGCGTGATGGCCGGTCTTTGGCCATTGCGCCTGAGGTCCTTACACTCCGACTTCTGCGCCGGGGAGCGCGTTATGATGTGAGCGTGTAACAGCATGCTCAATTCAAGTAACTAACAATTAGACCTGCTTATTTTTTTTTTGACTTGCAGCTGCAGTTTTCGCGGCCAATTCCGCATACATCTGGGTCCGCGCCTCACCTTGCAATGGGTATTGCTTCGTTAAAAGATAAGCTACAAGCGAAAAGACTGCAGGTAAACCGAATAAAACTACCCCCAGGCTTTTAAGCAAACTGTCGGGGATGCGGGTGGCTTTTTCCAGTATTTGCGCATTATAGCCAACTAACAATAAGGCTAATCCAACGCCAATTGTTGCCAAACCCGACTGCAGCTTTTGGAGAAACATGTTAACCGCATTGATCGTTGCTTCCATTCCCGAATTGAGTTTAAGTCGATTATAATCCATGGTTTCCATGATGATGAGGTTAGCTGGCACAAATTGGGCGCCGGCTAGGGTCATGACAATTCCGATAAGAAGATAGAAAAGCCAAGGATTATGAATGACCTGAAATTCATTGATCGCAAACATGATTAGCAGAAACGGAACCATTCCCAAATAGCAGATTTGAACGCCTCGAAGTGCTGACATATATTTCATGGCTTTTTGGGAAATTAACGTACCGCCGATTAGGGTGACTAAGGTCAGGAGCCCGAAGTACATGGACTGAATACCTAAGTTGGCAACGCCGAATGCGTACTTAATGTAGTAAAGCGATGTTGCCGTCAGTAACGCCCAGACAAAGCCGCCAACAAAAGTGAAATAGAGATTGACGCGAAATGGCTTATTGATTTTTACCATCCGTCCGACATCACGTAACTTTGGCGGCTTGGTTCCTTCCGCAACAGGCCCTTCTTTGACCATGAAGCCGCCAATTAACGAGATGATTAAAAATGGAATGATGATCAAATCTACGGTCAATGGAATATTTGAACTTTTCTTAGTTCCCAAGAAGCTGGCAATCGCCATAAAAAACGCGAAGACCACACCGACAACATTGCTGGTAATTCGTGGCCAGGAAATTAATTTAGCCCGAATTTCCTGATCAGCGGACATGGTGCTGGTCAGCGGAACCGTGACGATAATGGTTGCTGAAAACATAAATAAGAAATAGGTGATGTAGAGGTAGACTTCTTTGCCGAAATCACTTAAGTTTTGGGGAATGTGAAACAACATCATGCCCAAAATACCGGTAAAAAAGGTTCCAACCAAAACATACGGTTTAAATTTTCCCCAACGAGTTCTGGGTGAAATGTCAATCAAATAACCAGTCCAAAGGTCATTGATGGCATCCCAGAGCCGTCCAACGAATAATAGCGTGGTGGCGACTGCCGCTGCTTTGCCAGGGACGTTGGTGTAAATCCCGGAATAATCGGTAATAAACATCATCAAAACAGCAGTATAAAGATAATACGCGGTTGTGCTGATCAACCCCATGGCATTAACGCCGAAGAAAGTCCGTGAATCTAAGGGGTAATTCTTTGGATAACCCTTCAATGTAAAATCCTCCCAAGAATCAAATAAGTGCGGTGACAAATTAAAAAGGTTTTCGCAACTCGATTTTTGAGTTTTGACCATAAGATTTTTAACTTGCAGGCTTCTTGACTCGATTATAGGTGATGTTTTTAAAACATGCTATTAACTGCCTCGAATTGGAAACATCTTCGTTTTATAACCGACCCTGCAATTAGAATCTTTATGGCTGGGATTTGCACGATTGTTGGAAAATATTAAAATATAAATGCAAAATATCCAAAAAATATTTTCGTTATCTTATTTTTAATGCAAGTAGATACTAAATGGCTGCCTTCAAGAAATCACCCTGTCAAGACAGGGTGATAAGGCATAGATAAAACAAGTTTTCACAAATAGATACATTGCGTGCAATGTCAGGGAAAACGGTTTTCACAGACTGGTGTCATGTCTGCAAATCCCAATAATAATGGCCTTTGTAGCGGTTATATAACGTTAGGTATTTAAATATTAGCATGTAATTATATTGATTATAAGCCATTAACAGGTATAATTAAGTCTGTAAGTTGATGAACTCACAAGATTAGGAGGGACTTTTAAATGTATGCAGTAAGCAATGAGCCTAGTTATGTTGAAGTAATTAATCAAAATCTGGAACGCCTTCTCGTGTTTGAGACTGTTTTTAAAGAGTACGTCCACACATGCAAGAACATCGAGAAAAGAAACTGCTATGCAAGCGAAAGTCTCGACCGCTTGCGACTTTATTTCACCAAAAATGTCATTAAGTTCTGTAATTTTGTAGATAGTGTCAATGCCGAGTCAGCACCATGCAACTATGCTGCCTTTCATAAGGTATTGGTAAGTGGTCTTTGTGGTATTCGCAGCGGCGTTTTGAATATGTTGCAGGCGATCGACACGGATCAGGTAGATCATGAACGATTTGCGGCCGGATTAGCCGAACAGCAAGCAGCTCGGGCTCAAATTGATTCGGCTTTTTCCAAGATTCTTGATCCGATCTTTTAGTCCGCGTTCTTGCGTCAATGTGGCATAATTGAGGCAAGGGGGTGACGACTTGGCAATTTGGCGCATGATGTTTGCACGGCCGCAGTTTAAGCATCAGGAAATTAAACGAATGGTCGATGAACTCAATCAAGACGGTAATTTTGGCGGATTACCCATTCATCGGATCAGCCTCACGCGACAAACAAAAGAGCTGATTTACGTTGACTTGGATTTTGAGCTAACAACCGGGTTGACCCAACCCCTGTTTGAACAGATGGCCAAGTACATTCTTGTTTCAGTTGCTGGATTGGCGCATGCACCGCAACCCATTTACTTAATGGCAATGGCAAATCCTTTTTCAAAATTAAATATCAGTTATTACATCTATCCGGATCATAGCTTGGACTTAATTTATTGGCAGCCGCTGATGAAAGTCCAATCCTGAACCAGACGGATGGCGTGACTGAATTGACCGAATCGGCAAGGTATTGTGTGATGATTCGGTCTTTTTTTCGCCAAAATGGGTGCCAAGTCGGGACTGATTTTCATTTTGGGCTTTAGACCGATTATCAAGTGCTGGGTAAGTATGCTAAGATATGGCAAGTTATTTCATTTCGGCGCGTTGTCACTTGTTGTAGAGGAGAATGGTCTTTGCTAGAGCTAAAGCATATAAAAAAATATTACCAAACCGGTGATTACACCACGAAAGCACTTGATGATGTTTCGGTGCAGTTTCGGGAGCAGGAGTTTGTGGCCATCCTTGGTCCCAGCGGCTCCGGTAAAACAACGCTACTGAACGTGATCGGTGGCCTTGATCGTTATGATTCAGGCGACTTATTGTTACATGGCCGGTCAACCAAAGACTTCAAAGAATCTGACTGGGATGCTTATCGTAACAACTCGGTTGGCTTCATTTTTCAAAGCTATAACTTAATCATGCACCTTAGCATTTTGGAAAATGTTGAGTTGGGACTCACGTTGAGCGGGGTTTCTGCCAGTGAGCGGCGCAAAAAGGCTGAGGCAGCGCTAGTTAAGGTTGGTTTGAAGGAACACATGGGAAAACAACCTAACCAACTGTCTGGGGGGCAAATGCAGCGGGTTGCGATTGCGCGGGCGATTGTTTCGGAACCGTCAATTTTGTTGGCCGATGAACCGACTGGCGCGTTGGATACCGAAACCAGTCAGGAAATCATGCAATTGATTGCCGACTTGTCGCGGGAACGTTTAGTCGTTATGGTCACCCACAATCCTCAACTGGCGCATGATTATGCCCAACGCATTATTGAATTTAAAGACGGTAAAATTCTATCTGATTCAAAACCATATGATGTTGAGGAGCAAACCGGACACTTTGATTTACGCCGCACTAAAATGAGCTATCTGACGGCTCTGAAGTTATCTTTTACCAATATCATGACGAAGAAGGGTCGCACTTTTCTGACGGCATTCGCATCAAGTATCGGGATTATCGGGATAGCAGTGGTTCTGGCCCTTTCTTCGGGTTTTCAAAAGCAAATCGATAACACGCAGTCAGAAACGTTGGCGCAATTTCCCATTACCATTTCGTCTACTGCCGTGAACTTGACAGCCGGGGCGGAAGATAATACGAAAACTTCCACCTTTAAGACAACTAAAACGGTGGAAGCCAAGCAAAGTGCCAGTGATAAAGCACAGCACACCAACAAACTTAATCAAAAGTATATCGACTATGTGAATGGCATTAGCAAGCGATTGACGAATAATATCGGTTATACGTATGGCACCGGAATGAATTTGTTGCGTAATGTCAACGGAACGGTGAAGCCGGTTCAATTTTCAACCGCCAAACCGACGAGCAATCAAACACAGCGGAGTTTTTCCAGCGCCAGTTCATCTGTTTATCCCGTAGATCGTGAAGGCAAGACAAGCTATCTCAAGAAGAACTATGAGGTTGTCGCCGGTAGCTATCCGAAATCCGACAATGACGTCATTTTAATTGTTGATCGGGACAATTCGACTAATATCAATGCGCTGAAAAACCTTGGCTTCTCAGTTAAAAATGGTCAAAAAATCAAATTTGGCGACATTGTCGGGACGAAGCTAAAGGCGATTGCCAATGACCATTATTATCAAAATGTGGGTGGTAGCGTCTATGTACCAACTAAAAATTACGCTGATGCCTATAATCAAAATGGTAATCGGGAGCTGACCGTAACCGGTGTTTTGCGAACCCGTTCCAAGACGAGCGATGGTCTTTTGAGCCAAGGTTTTGCTTATTCTGATCGGTTGACCAAAGATTTAGTGGCAATGAATAAGAATTCGGCAGTTGTCAAAGCACAACGAAATAGTGACGTTAATATTTTCACCAATCAAAGTATTGATGATGCCACCAAGGATCAACTGATTACCGGATTGGGCGGATCGGAAACGCCTACGCAGATCACGATTTATCCAACTAGTTTCAAGGATAAGGACAAGATCTTGAGTTATCTCGACAAGTTCAACCATGGTAAGAAAAAGGCCGATCAGGTGGTTTACACTGACTTGGCCGGCACCATTTCGAGCATGACAGGCGGGATCATGTCAGCCATTACCATTGTCCTGGTTGCTTTTGCAGGGATTTCACTGGTAACTTCGATGATCATGATTGCGATTCTAACCTATACGTCAGTACTTGAGCGAACCAAAGAAATCGGCGTCTTGAAGGCATTAGGTGCGCGTCGAAAAGATGTCACCCGGGTTTTTGATGCTGAAACCATCATTCTAGGGGTCAGTTCAGGGATACTGGGCATTATCATTGCCTGGTTGCTGACGTTCCCGATCAATGCGATTTTGTACGGCATGACCGAACTGCCGAATGTTGCGCAGTTGAATCCCGTGCATGCGGTGATTCTGATTCTAATCAGCACGATCCTGACCGTCCTCGGCGGCCACATTCCAGCGCGTATGGCATCAAACAAAGATGCAGCGATTGCTTTACGAGCTGACTGATGTCTATAACGATTAACAATTGATGGTTTATCTAGAAAGCAGTGGTGTCTGCAGTGGGCACCTCTGCTTTTTGCTTTACCGAGGAAGAAGATCTTTCTTGAGCGTAAAAAGCTAGGGAACCTAGGTTTGAAAATGCTATGAAGGCATAGAAGTCTCAGTCATGTTTGCGGTTTCATTTGTCTTCATGCCAAAATACCTCTATAATGATTACTTATCAATTGACATTTTGAGGGAAGTGTCATGAGAGCAGCTAGGAGGATCATTTCCTAGCGAGAGGATGTATTTCAATTGGATAATTCAAAGAACCGCACGTTTATGGGTCATCCCCGCGGGCTATTAACGCTGTCGATGACCGAATTCTGGGAGCGGTTCAGCTATTACGGTATGCGGGCGATCTTAATCTACTACATGTACTATGCGGTAGAAAAAGGCGGTCTGGGATTCGACCAGCCCACAGCCTTATCGATTATGTCGATTTATGGATCACTGGTTTATTTAAGTGCCACAATTGGCGGGTTTATCAGCGATCGCTTGCTCGGGTCGCGGCGAACTGTCTTTTGGGGCGGTGTCCTCATCATGCTCGGACATATTGTGTTGTCTTTGCCAATTGGCGCGGTGGGGTTATTTGGCTCCATTGTGCTGATTGTTTTAGGGACGGGACTACTTAAACCAAATGTATCGGAAATGGTTGGCAGTCTGTATCCTGAAGAAGATTTGCGCCGGGACTCCGGTTTCAGTATCTTCGTCATGGGGATTAACTTCGGGTCGTTGATTGCACCGATCTTTGTGCCGTGGATGGCCGACAAGTTTAACTTCCACGCTGGTTTTTCGTTGGCAGCGATCGGTATGTTTATTGGCCTGATCTTTTATGTCATCGATGGGCGTAAATATATTAATCCGGCTGACAATACGGCGCCTGACCCGTTAAAGCCGGAAGATATTCGGCCGCTGGTGATGCGCGTCGTGGGTGCGTTGGTGGTTGTCGCGGTTATTTTAGCCGTGATGGCAAGCCTAGGTGCTTTGACGATTGCAAACGTTATTAGTTTGATCACCATCGTTGCGATCGGCTTGCCGGTTTGGTACTTTATTTTGATGATCCGCAGCAAAAAGGTGACCAAGACTGAGCGTTCACGTGTCATTGCGTATATCCCGCTGTTCTTAGCCGCGATGATCTTTTGGGCGATTGAGGAGCAAGGCTCAGTTGTTTTGGCTTTGTTTGCGGCCCAGCAGACTAAATTGGACTTTGGATTCTTTAAAATCCTGCCTGGAAATTTTCAGACGTTGAATCCGTTATTCATTCTGTTATATGGTCCATTATTTGCCTGGTTATGGATGAAACTCGGTAAACGCCAACCGACCTCGCCCAAGAAATTTTATCTGGGCTTGATTTTTGCCGGCGCGTCGTACTTATGGATGGTCATTCCGGTCCTGTTATTTGGCAGCAGTGCTAAGGTTTCACCTTTGTGGCTGGTGATGAGCTGGGCAATTGTGGAAATTGGCGAAATGCTGATTTCACCGGTTGGACTTTCAGTTACGACTAAATTGGCGCCTAAAGCTTATTCATCGCAAATGATGAGCATGTGGTTCTTAGCTGATGCATCGGCGCAGGCCGTCAATGCGCAAATTGTGCGTTTCTATACACCAAGCCATGAAGTTGCCTATTTTGCTGTCGTTGGCCTGGTTTCAGTTATCTTTGCGATTGTACTGGCCTTTTTCACGCCGCGCATTGAAAAGCTGATGCAAGGGGTTAATTAAGCGGGTGATAGGCTGGCGCGCACCGGTAAATTAACGGAGGTGTGGTGATGGTAAAAGTTGCGATCAGCGTGGATAATCATTTTGACGTTAATCATGTTGATGGTTTCGAAATGTTGAAACACCAAGCAGCCTATCTCGTTGAACATGGCTATCAAGTCTACGTCAATGCCGGTGATACGTATAACGATTTCACAAAAACGCTGGCGTACTATCAGGCATTGCAACGGGAAGTCGGCGATCAAGTGATTATCCGCTTTTTAGCTGGTAATCACGACATGGTTAAGGGTGCGACCTATGCTGAAATTCAGTCAGATGTTGACCCGCTTTATTTACACGAAAAGTTTTTGTCAGTCCCGGGAACGAATGCGGTTATCGTTGGAAACAACGGTTGGTATGATTATTCACTTGCGCAACTTGGAAAGTCGAAAACGTCGGCTGAATATGCGCAGTGGAAGCGAGCGTTTTGGATCGACAGCGCCATTGACTCACCGATAAGTGACTTAGAGCGGATGCAGCGGGTGCTTGATACCACCAAAGCGGCTTTGGTGGCCAATCGCGGCAAACGGATCATTTATGTCACGCATTTTGTTCCGATTCTCGGTGCGATGGTGTACGCAGTTGATCGCCGGTCATGGCAGATGGCTACCGCGTTAATGGGATCGGCAAAACTAGGCGATCTGTTGACAAATCGGGCTAGTGCCGTGGTGTTTGGTCATGAGCATTTTCGCGATGCCCCTAAGCTGCTAGGCAAGACAACTTATTATCATCAACCGCTGGGCTATGGGCTTAAACGCCTTTTTGAATGGCAAAGTACAGACTGGTTGACGGAATGGCGCGACACATTAGTCACATTGGAAGTGCCCGCAGCTTTGACAGATTAAGCAAAAAATTAAGTATCGGAGGTTATAAAAACTACCTGAAAATGGTTGATTTTTATAACCTCTTTTTGTACACTATTAAAGTTGATTTATATCAATCGCATGGAGGAGTAGCGAAGAGGCTAAACGCGGCGGACTGTAAATCCGCTCCTTCGGGTTCATAGGTTCGAATCCTATCTCCTCCATTTCATAAATATCGGATTGACATCAGACCGATCAGAAGCAAAAAGTCGTTTGACATAGCGATTTTGTCAAACGGATTTTTGTATGCGTTCGGTTCCGTGAAAAGTCGTTGGGAGCTTACGATACGGAACTTTCCAGACTTTTGGCATTAATAATCCGATTATAAGCAGCCAAAATATTATCGAAGTCTTCCGGCGTGGGATGAGGCTGAATGGCGACCACCTGGCAATTTGGCAAATTGAGTAAGGGGAGATTGGTAATGATCAGGTCAAATTGGCGGGCAACGGTTTTTAACTCTGCTAAGGTACTGGCCGGGACAAGCTCGAGTTTGAGGTTCGAACGTAAATGGTAATTGAGTTCATTCAGCAAAAAGTGACTATGCTCAAAACTCGTATTGAAGAAGAGCCCGGTTCGGACTTTCGGGGCTTTTTGCTCTAATTGCAGCGGCAGCGTCTCCCATGATGTCACCAAAGTAAATAACAGTTTGGTGATGAAAGCATCATCAATTCGAACGTTGACTTTTTCATTTCTCAGTGCAGTAACCAGTGTCTGTCTGGCCTGACGAATAAAAGTCTTGCTAAATTGGTTCATGCTCGCAAAGAAAGCTTCGCTCGGACTGTACAGGATTTTTGTCGGACCCCACGTATATTCGATGGCGTTATACAAGCGCAGTAGAACTTGTTCGCGATTTGGTAACGATAGATGTTCAGTTGCAACGACCATGTCAAGAAAATGCGTAAGTGCGCGATGGATCGCGCGAATTTCAGCATCCTGATGTGTTTTAGTGAGCAGATCGGCGTAAGACCAAGCATTTCGAGGATTAAAAAAGAGATAGAACAGATGCGAGAAAACTAATGAGGAGCAGTCAATCTTATAGCAGCGTGCAATTGATTGGCGCAGTTCTGGCGAGAAGGTTGCATTTTCGATTGCCGGGGTCGCATTTTCAAACGTGTGCCCGCGACTGTTGCGTTTGAGGCAAACGAAGATCGTCGCGCGTAACTTGTTGATAAAAGAAAAAGACTGGTATCTGGGGGTTGTCAGTGTCGGATAATGTGCGAAAAACTCTGAGATGATAGCAGCAATTAGTTTTAATTCATCCTGTGGCAGAAAATCATCGATAAACCAATATCTCTCTAGTAAATAAGTGTAATAAAAAAAGTGGATTTTCTTTTCATCGCCAATAATATCTAGGGTTTGCGTGTCAATATGAAATCCATAGTGCGGTAGAATCTGGTTTAAAACTTGCATATGTCGTTTTAATGTTGATTCACTAATGAAAAGTGCTTCGGAAAATTGAGCAATTGATAAATAATGGTGCAGAAAAATTTGCTCTAGTATCAAAAAACGCGTTGACTGACGATAAATAGCTGCATAGATATATAAGGGATTATGGGCTGAGTCATAAGCCAATCGAATTCCATAGCGTTGGCTACTTTCGATTTTTGCCGGGGCAATATATTGATTGATGGTACCAATATTTTGGCGGATGGTGCGTGCCGGGATCCGGGTTTCTTCAGCCACCTGCTTAATGGTCACCCATTCCTTGTCAAGCAGAAAACTAATGATTTCGTAGTGCTTGAGCAGGCTACTTTCCAATAGTTCTTCCATAAACTTACCTCCCCAAGTAGGTTGTTACTATCAAAACTTGCCTAACGTTAGGCAAGCTTTGAACTAGAACCAATCATTGATTTATTTATACTAATGACATATTGCATAAGCATTGCTTGGTTCACCATAAATTATAAAGTGATAATGCTTGTTGTTTCAATTATTAAGAACTCGCCTTTCAAAATGTAATAATTTATATCAAATATTTTGAGAATGGGTAGGGTTAACTTAATTGTTTGCTGTTTTGGGTTCAATAAAAGGGAGGCATGTTGAAGTGAAAAAGGGGAGACTGATATTACTATTAGCCACGGGACTGATTTCAATTGGTCTTTGGGATTCAAGCGGTGTCGTATTGGCAGCGAATAAGCCCCAGGCTGGTGATATCCATTTGGGTGGTGCCGATGGTTCGAGCTATAGGAAGCTTATAAATAGCATCACATTCCAATATAGCAACGACGCCGTGGTATATGACGAAGGTACGGATACCTTCAAAATTCCAATTCGGTTCGGCTCGCTTGAATCAGATGGCTTGGATCGGTATTTGGAGTTTGGGTATTCGTTTAACGATGCCTTAGAAGGAAAAATCAAGCGGGTTGTGATTTCACCTGATGGGCTGGTCCCAGCGGTTATTACAAGTCTTAACAAGAACAGAGAATTTGCACGGCGCTGGGATGGTAGTGATGGTAAAAGCGTTAGTCATCAACTAGGTGGACGAGCAGATGCCGTCATCTACATGCAGGCGCATAAGATTATGCCCGAGGATTGGATTGCTGTTCGGATGGAAACCAATCGGATTGAAGGGAAACACCCTATTCATCCAGCATTTCGATCCACTCGCATTCTTGAGTACAACGATTTTGGTCCTGCACTCAACGCCAAACTTTTAGAAGCCATGAAGAAAAAGGCGATTGATGACACGGCCAAGGATCCTAAACCGGTTCAAGAAGAAGTTAAAGAAAAAGTCGACCCAATCACGGTTGACGAGGACTTTGACAAGCTCATTCAGGAAATCGTTTTAAACGCGCATAAGGAACAGGCTAAACGAGATATTGATGCCGAAGCCGCCAAAGTCAGCGCTGAAATTGAGCAGGATCCGACTTTAACGGCAACGGAAAAGGCAAAGCAAAAAGATGGCGTTGCAGCCGAAGCAACCAAGGCCAAGGCGGCAATCGACCAAGCGCAAACCGAAACAGGGGTTCAGCAGGCGCGAGATGCCGGCATTGCAGCAATCGATGCCCAACATCAGCCTGGAACCGGACTCAACGTGCGCCGAGAAGAAGCTAAGCAGGCGATTGATGCCGAAGCGGCTAAAGTGACTGCTGAGATTGAGCAGGATTCAACCTTAGCTACTAGCGAAAAAGCGGCCCAAAAGCAAGGAGTTGCTGATGAAGCCGCGAAAGCCAAGACGGCGATTGATCAGGCCCAAACGATTGAAGCCATCGATAAAGCTAAAGATGATGGGATTAAAGCAATTGATGCCCAACACAAGCAAGGCGCTGACTTCGATACGCGTAAAGCTCAAGCTAAAGACGCAATTGATGCCGAAGCGGCCAAAGTCAAGGATGCTATTGATCAAGACCCGACTCTGACGGCCAAAGACAAGACGGCCCAGAAGCAAGGCGTTGGTGATGAAGCGACCAAAGCTAAGACTGCCATTGATCAAGCGAAGACCATTGATGGGGTGATCCAAGCGAAAGATGATGGCATCAAGGCAATTGATGCCCAACATCAGGCAGGTACCGATTTGGCGACCCGCAAAGATAGTGCTAAACAAGCGATCGATGCCGAAGCGGCCAAAATAACCGATGCCATCAACCAAGATGACACGCTAACCAGTACCGAAAAGGACGCCCAGAAGCAGGCAGTAGCTGACGAAGCGGCTAAAGCCAAAGCAGCGATTGACCAGGCTCAAAACGCAGATGCCATTCTTCAGGCCCAAGCTGATGGGATTAAAGCCATTGATGCGAAACATCAAATTGGTGCAGATTTAGATACCCAGAAAACCAAGGCTAAGCAGGCAATTGACAAGGAAGCCGCCAAAGTTTTAACGGCAATTGAGCAAGATCCGACTTTGACCAGTGCTGAAAAAAAGGCGCAAAAGCAAGGCGTTGCCGATGAAACTGCTAAAGCCAAGACCGCAATTGATTCGGCGCGGAATGCTGATGAAATCGCCAAAGCGCAAGCAGATGGGATTAAAGCCATCGATGCGCAACATCGGCTGGGAATGGATTTAGCTAAGCGTAAAACTGATGCACAAGCGGCCATTGACGCTGAAGCTGCCAAAGTTGGCGAAGCGATTGATCAAGATCCTACTTTAACGAGCCAAGAAAAGGCGGCCCAAAAGCAGACCTTTGCTGCTGAAGCAACCAAGGCTAAAGATACCATCGCCAAAGCGCAGGATGCCGATGGTGTTATTCAGGCTGAAAAAGCAGGCATTCAAGCCATTGACGATGGGCATCAATCAGGTGCACTTTTAGATACGCGCAAAGTTGATGCTAAAAAAGCCATTGATGCCGAAGCTGCTAAAATTAATGACGCCATTGACCAAGATGTCACGTTAACCAGCGCTGAGAAAGCCACTCAGAAGCAAAAAGTTACGGATGAAGCAGTCAAAGCCAAGACAGCGATTGACGCAGCTAAAAATGCGGACACCGTTGATCAGGCTAAAGCATCAGGCATCCAAGCCATTGATGCCGTCCATCAAAGCGGCACGCTTTTAGACACTCGCAAACAAGATGCCAAAAAGGCGATTGATGCGGAAGCAGTTAAAGTCATTGCAGCTATTGGCCAAGATGTGACCTTGACGCAAGCGGAAAAACTAACGCAACAGCAAGCAGTCGCTGATGCAGCAACGCAAGCTAAGGCTGCTATTGATGCTGCCAAGAATGCCGATGCGGTGGACCAAGCCAAAGCGGATGGTATCAAGGCGATTGATGCCCAACACCAAGCCGGGTTGGCGTTGAACGAACGCAAAGAAGCAGCCAAAAAGCTAATTGCGGAAACCGCTGATAAGGTGCAGGCTGCGATTGGTCAGGATGTGACGCTGACTGCGACCCAGAAAGCAGTGCAAAGACAGGCGATTACCGTGGAAGTCACTAAAGCCAATCAAGCCATTGATGCGGCTGGCAATGCTGACGCGGTCGATCAAGCTAAAAATGCGGGAGTTAAAGCAATTTATGACCAGCATCAATCCGGTCAGGCACTCGCAGATCGGAAGCGTGATGCCAAACAGGCGATTGATGCCGAGGCGGCAAAAGAAACAGCTGCCATTGATCAGGATGCAACTTTAACCGCGAATGAAAAGGCAAGCCAAAAACAGGCGGTTGCCGATGAAGCGACTAAAGCCAAAGAAGCGATTGATGCGGCTAAGCAGGCTGATGCAGTCGACCAGGCCAAGAATGACGGGATCAGAGCGATTGACGCCCAACATCACGCTGGCCAAGCAGTTGCCGATCGTAAAGCCGCTGCTAAGCAAGCCATTGATGCCGAAGCGGCTAAAGTAACGGGCAACATTGATCAAGATGAAACCCTCACAGCGACAGAAAAAGCGGCGCAAAAACAGGCAGTTGCAACCGAAGCCGATAACGCGAAGCAAGCGATCGACAAAGGGCAAAATGCTGACGCCGTCGACAAAGCTAAAACAGACGGCATCAAAGCGATTGACGCTCAGCACCAGTCTGGGCAGGCAATTAAAGCGCGCCAAAATGACGCCAAGCAGGCTATTGATGCTGAAGCCGCAAAAGTAACCAAAGCGATTGACCAAGATCCAACTTTAACCGCCGCTGAAAAAAAGGCACAGAAGCAAGCAGTCACAGATGCGGCAACTAAAGCTAAAGCTGCTATTGATGCTACGTTAGTGGCCGATGCGATTGACCAAGCTCTGGCTGACGGGATTAAAACCATCGATGCCCAATACCAAACTGGTATAGCATTGGATAAGCAAAAGGCGGCGGCCAAACAAACAATTGATGCCGAAGCAGCCAAGGTTAGTGAAGCAATTGATCAGGATGTCACTTTGACAGCCGACCAAAAGGCTACACAAAAGCAGGCAGTGGCAGATGAAGCAACGAAAGCAAAAGCGGCCATTGACCAAGCCTCTGACGCCGATGCGGTGATTCAAGCAACAATTGATGGTATTGAAGCTATTGACGCGCAACACCAGTCCGCAACGGCACTTGACAAGCAAAAGCAGCAAGCAAAACAGGCCATTGATGCTGAAGCGGCCAAAGTAAGTAAGGCGATCGATCAAGATGTGACGTTAACGGCAACGCAAAAAGCTGACCAGAAGCAGGCTGTGATCGCTGAAGCAGACAAAGCCAAAAAGACTATCGATGCAGCTGGCAATGCTGATGGTATCAAGCAAGCTGAAAGTGATGGGATCAAAGCAATCGACGCTCAGCATCAATCCAGTCAGGCACTCGCAGATCGGAAGCGTGATGCTAAAACTGCCATTGATGCCGAAGCGGCAAAAGAAACAGCTGCTATTGATCACGATGCCACCTTAACCGCGAATGAAAAGGCAAGCCAGAAACAGGCGGTTACGGATGAAGCAACTAAAGCCAAAAAAGCGATTGATGCGGCTAAGCAGGCTGATGCAGTCGACCAGGCCAAGACTGACGGGATCAAAGCGATTGACGCCCAACATCACTCCGGGCAAGCTCTTGACGATCGTAAAGCCGATGCCAAGCAGGTCATTGATGCTGAAGCAGCCAAGGTGACGGCAGCGATTGATCAGGATAACACGTTGACCAAAGCCCAAAAAGCTGCCCAGAAACAAGGGGTTGCGACAGAAGCCGACAAAGCTAAGCAAGCCATTGATGCTGCCGGGGATGCCGATGCTGTAGATCAAGCAAAGACAGCCGGGATTCAAGCCATCGATGCTCAGCACAAAGCCGGTAAAACCATTGATAGCCGTCATGATGACGCTAAGCAAGCGATTGATGAAGAAGCGGCTAAGGTGATTAAAGCGATTGACCAGGATCCAACTCTGACCGCTGCCCAAAAAGAAGCACAAAAGCAAGCGGTAGCAACTGAAGCCGATAAAGCTAAAAAAGCAATTGACGCTGCAGGCGATGCGGATGCTGTAGATCAGGCAAAAACAGCCGGCATCAAGGCTATCGATGAGCAACACAAGTCAGGACAAACAGTTGATGCACGAAAAGAAGATGCCAAAAAGGCCATTGATGCTGAAGCCGGTAAAGTTACTGATGCAATTGATCACGACGCCACTTTGACGGCTGCTCAAAAAGAAGCGCAGAAGCAGGCAGTTGCTGATGAGGCTGATAAAGCTAAAAAAGCGATTGATGCAGCTGGAAATGCGGATGCTATTGATCAGGCAAAATCTGCTGGTATCAAGGCAATTGACGAACAACACAAGTCAGGACAAAGCATCGATACTCGTAAAGATGACGCTAAGAAAGCTATTGATGGAGAAGTTGCTAAGATAACTGATGCGATCGATCATGACCCAACACTGACCGATGCTGAAAAGGCAACACAAAAGCAGGCCGTCATCGCTGAAGCTGACAAGGCCAAGAAGGCAATTGATGCAGCCGGTGATGCTGATGCCGTTGACCAGGCACAAAAGGCTGGCATCAAGGCGATCGACCAGCAACACAAATCCGGGCAAGCACTAGCAATCCGGAAAGATGCTGCTAAGAAAGCCATTGATGAAGAAGCTGCTAAAGTAAGCGAAGCCATTGATCATGATGTAACGTTGACGGACAGCGAAAAGGGCACTCAGAAGCAAGCTGTTGCTGACGAGGCCAAGAAAGCTAAGCAGGCGATTGATACTGCCGACAATGCTGATGGCGTTGATCAAGCAGTGACCAAAGGCATTCAGATCATTGACGCGCAGCACCAGTCCGGCCAAGCGCTCACCGATCGTAAGGCTGCTGCGAAAAAAGCCATTGATGCCGAAGCTGCAAAGGTAGGCCAAGCTATTGAGCAGGATCCAACACTGACGGCAACAGAAAAGAAGCGTCAAAAACAAGCCGTTGCAGACGAAGCAACAAAGGCCAAAGCGGCGATTGATACTGCTGCTAATGCTTCAGCGGTTGACCAAGCAAAAAATGCCGGTATTAAGGCCATTGATGCTCAACACGTCTCTGGTAAAGCTTTTGACTTAAGCAAAGACGAAGCCAAGAAAGCGATTGATGCTGAAGCTACCAAAGTTCAAGGTGAAATTGATCAGGACCCGACTCTGACCGCTACTGCCAAGAAACAGCAAAAAGAAGCAGTGACGACAGAAGCCGGTAAAGCAAAACAGGCAATTGATCAGGCTAAAAATATCGAGGAGGTTACGACCGCCAAAGACGAAGGCATCAAAGCGATTGATGCGCAACATCAGTCAGGACAAGCAGTTGCAACACGTAAAGACGATGCAAAGAAAGCAATCGACGACGAAGCTGCTAAAGTGACCGAAGCAATTGATCATGATTCGTCATTGACTGATGCTGAAAAGAAGGCTCAGAAACAAGGCGTTGTAACAGAAGCTGACAAAGCGAAGAAAGCGATTGATGCAGCTGGCAGTGCCGATGCAGTCGATCAGGCCAAAGATGCAGGCATCAAGGCCATCGACGCGCAACATCAGTCAGGACAAGCAGTTGCAACACGTAAAGACGATGCAAAGAAAGCAATCGACGACGAAGCTGCTAAAGTGACCGAAGCAATTGATCATGATTCGTCATTGACTGATGCTGAAAAGAAGGCTCAGAAACAAGGCGTTGTAACAGAAGCTGACAAAGCGAAGAAAGCGATTGATGCAGCTGGCAGTGCCGATGCAGTCGAT
>OBWS01000328.1_pt1 | contig 28526 bp, 28 predicted proteins | sample 1495291 | NCBI WGS metagenome assembly OBWS01 (sample SAMEA2580090, study PRJEB22360) | human gut metagenome | biome: human gut; feature: human-associated habitat; material: faeces | place: Denmark | collected 2008/2010 | reverse complement strand
CGGCATCCGCTCAGGATGCCGCCTCTCTTTGCTTGCCGGAAAGCCCCGGCGAAGGACGCAGGCGATACGCTGCCGCTGACAGATGCGAAAATAGATCTAGCTGGTTTTTTACATCGTTGGGTTGGCGCTTTAACATATAAACTCTATGATTGAAACATCGATAACAGAGCGTTATCGTGAACTGGCGCCTTTGGATCGGATATAAAAATGTTGATTACTGAAAGTGGGGTATAAAAATGCCAGGATTTTGCAAAAGGGCCGGCTGTCTGCTGACGGCCGCAGCCCTTATGATGACCTTTGCCGCCGGTTGCTCCGGCAGCACGGGGACGGCTCCGGCCGAGAACAAGATCATTACTTACGGACAGCCCGACGACTGGGCAAACTGGAAGGAAATGTTCGCGACCTTCAATCAAAAATATGGGACCACGCACACCGACACGGATATGTCGAGCGCTGAAGAGATTCAAAAGTTCGGCGCGGAAAAGAATAATCCAGTTGCGGATACGGCCGAAGTCGGCATGATGTGGGGACCGGTCGCCGTGAAGCAGGACGTTACCATGCCATACAAACACGCGAATTGGGACAAGATCGGCGACTGGGCCAAAGATAAGGATGGAAATTGGTCCGGACTGTATGTCGGAGTTCCCGTATTTTTGGTGAATACGGATATCGTCAAGAATGTTCCGAAATCATGGAACGATTTGCTGAAGAGCGAGTACAAAGACATGGTCTGCATGTCAAACCCGCAGACATCGGGCTCCGGACAAAATATGGTTTTGGCTGCGTCGTACGCCTTGGGCGGTAGCGTCACCAATCTTGACGCGTCCATGTCCTATTTTTCAAAGCTCCAGAAAGCGGGCAACATCAAGAATATCTCCGTGTCCGTCGCAACACTGCAAAAGGGAGAGGTTCCGATTTACATTGTCTACGATTTTCTGGCAAAAGGGTACCAGGAGCAGCTGAAGGGGCAGGCAAATTTCTCCATCGTATTCCCGGAGGAAGGCTCTATTTGGGCGCCGGGCGCGCTGATCATCAATAAATGGTCTCCTCACCCTGAGAATGCGAAAAAATTTGCGGATTTTGTATCATCGGACGAAGGACAGCTGATTTTTGCAAAAGGGTATGCGCGCCCGATCCGTTATGTGGAAGGCAACCTGCAGATCCCGGATGACATTAAAAGCAAGATGCTTCCGGACAGCTTTTACAAGAACTGTGGGAAACCGACCGAATGGGACAAGGTGCCGCCGGATGTGATCGCAGCCAGATGGACAAAGGAGGTTTTGGGGCAGTAATGGTCAGAATGGAAAAGGAACAGAGTCATAACAGCCGGAAACGGCATGCCGGGGGAAGCCTTTCGTACCTCTTCGCATTGCCATATCTCATCGTTTGTGCCCTGTTTTTGGTTTTTCCTGTGATCTCCATCATCGTTCACAGCTTTGACAGTGGCCTGAACGGCTGGTTTTCCGTTGTGTGCAACAGCACTTATGTCAGGGCTTTTCAGGGCAGCTGCCGTCTTGCTATTTGGACGACGGCGGAGGCTGCCGCCCTGGGGGGGCTGCTTGCCCTGTTTTGGGCGCCAAAGCTGTCCAAGCACAGCTGGTTCCTTGCCTTTATCAATTTTGGCGCCCACAACGGCGGTGTAAGCCTTGCGTTCTCGTTTATAGCAACGCTGGGGACAAACGGGATGCTGTCTCTGCTGCTGAAGCATATGGGAATCGGAATGCTTGCCGATTTTAAGCTGGTAAGCCTTTCCGGGTTGCACTGGGCCTATCTTTCCTTTCTGGTTCCGTTTATGTGCCTGATTTTTATGCCGGCCGTGGGATGCCTGAAACCGGAGTGGTTCGCGGCTGCCCGCACTCTGGGCTCCGGAAAACTCCGCTATTTTTGGAAAGTAGCCGGGCCGGTTCTGCTTCCCTCGTTTTTCTCCTCCACCACACTCGTTTTTCTTCAGGCAATGGGAACGTACGCCACTGCACAGGCCATCACCGACAACCGCATCAACCTGATTACGCTTCAAATCGGTTATTTGATGCAAATGTCCGTTTTTAACCGATCCGACGCGGATATTCTTTCGGTGCTGCTGCTTTTCATTATGATCGTTGCGACCTGTATTTATGATGTTTTTAATAAGAGGGCTTCAAAATGGATTGGATAAAAACCGGTGGATCTTCCGATGGGCGGCCGATTTCCAGGAAAGTGAAGCGCGACAGGTGGGAACGGGCCGGTTTTTTAGCGGTTTCGGTTTTCTTCCTTCTGTATCTTGCCGTTCCGATCCTTGCAACGGTACTGTTTTCCCTGGCGGGAAAGTGGACCGACACCATTCTGCCGCAGTCATGGTCGCTGAACGCCTATTCCGTCATTTTCACCAGCGATGAATTTTACTCGTCTCTCTTCCGAACGATTTTTCTTTGCGTGGTTGTGGCGGTGCTGGAGGTCGCTGTGACGATCCCCGCCGTCTTCGCAATCAAAATTGGAAGCGAGGGCCTCGGCAGGCTGATTCAGATCCTCTCCGTCATTCCAATCGCCCTGCCGGCGGTGGTGCTGGCTTTGGGCTCCGTCAAGTTTTACGGCGAGGTGCTTCCCTCCCTGCTTGGCACCCCCGCCCTCCTGATCGGGGTTCAGACCGCATTCGGTCTGCCGTTCGTGTACTGGACAATTTTAAATGCATTTCAGGCTATCGATGTGGTCGAGCTTTACAATGCCGCGAGAACCCTCCGGTGCGGAGCTTTGGAATTTATCGTGCGGATTATCCTCCCTTCGCTGAAAAAAGGGATCGTCATCGCCGGGGTCATTGCCTTTGCGAGCACGTTTGACAATTTCGCGCTCCAACAGCTGATTGTGGGAGCCAGCTGGGAAACCTTCGCAATGTATCAATATAAATACTTTACCATAGACGGGCATGCGGTCAGCGCGCTTTCCGTGATTGGAATGCTGATCATCTTTATCATGTCGTGGGTTGCGGGTTTCCAAAGTAAAACAAAAAGAGAAAGAAAGGAGGAAGATGCTCTTTGAATCATCTGAAACTTACGGACATTGAGAAACACTATGGAAAAGTCCGTGTTTTAAACCAAATCAATCTGGAGATCGGCGAGGGCCAAATGGTGTGCTTGCTCGGGCCAAGCGGCTGTGGAAAAAGCACGCTGCTGAAAATTATCGCGGGGCTGGAGATGCCTGACAGCGGCGGCATCGAGTTTAAAGGGGTGAACTGGAGCGGCTTGGACGCGAAAAAGCGCCGCGTTGGGATGGTGTTTCAGCATTATTCGCTGTTCCCCAATTTAAATGCGCTTCAAAACGTCGCGTTTGGATTGGAAATGAAAAGAATGCCCCGAAAACAGTCCCAGAAGGAAGCGGAAGAATGGCTTGAGAGGGTCGGACTTCAGGATTTCAGAAACCGGTATCCGCATCAAATGAGCGGCGGACAGCAGCAGCGAGTCGCGCTGGCCAGGGCGCTCGCGCCCAGTCCCGATCTTCTTCTGCTCGACGAACCGCTCAGTGCGCTTGACGCAGCGGTACGGCTTTCGCTACGCGGTGAAATCCGCAGGCTCCAGCTTCAGCTTGGCATAACGGCCGTTTTTGTGACGCATGACCAGGCAGAGGCTCTTGCGATTGCCGACCGTGTGGCGCTCATGAGGGAAGGCTCGATCGTGGAATACGACGATCCACAGATCATGTATTCCAATCCGAATTGCTTTTTTACTTCTTCGTTTATCGGGGTGGTCTCCGTTATGGAGGGTACGATCGCGTCCCTTAGTCCTCCCATTGCGAAAGTATGCGACGGTATGGTCGCATTGCCGTACCTCGACGAGAAAAAAGCGGAGATCGGCAGAAAAATCCGAATTGTCATGCATGCCGAAGACATAGAGCTTTCCGAAGGCTTCAGTGAAAACGGTCGGTTCGATCCCCTCCGGGGACAAATCTACAATTTGGATTTCCTCGGAAAGACGAAAAGATATACCATCCGTTCGTCCGATGGGAACACTTTGTTTGTTGAGGTACAAGCCAACGGACATATGGATTTTCAGATCGGCCAAACGGTGGAAATGGTCGTCAGACCCGAGAATATGCATGTTTTTGATGCGCGGACCGAAGAATCCCTGAAAAGTGCCGGCGGGCGGGGGAAAAACATGAAAGACGGATTGCTGAATACCGGATGAAATAAAAAAGAATGGTATTGTCAGGAGGTTCACAAGTTGAAAAAAGTGATTTTTGTTTTAATTGATGGTCTGAACGCGGAAACAGCGTTTCGGCATATGGGTTTTATGGAGCATCTCGTAGAGGCGCACGCAGCATCAAAGTATGTTGTCAGGTCGGAACTCCCGTCGGTTTCCCGGCCGCTCTATGAGGTTCTTATGACCGGAACGCCGGTATCCGTCAATCGGATTTGTTCCAATGAAACAATCCGAAAATCCACACAGAAAAATCTTTTTCAGATGTCGGCGGATGCCGGTATTGCGACCGCCGCTGCCGCTTATTATTTTTTCAGCGAATTATATCTTCATGCTCCGTTTCATCCGCTGACGGACCGATTCCACAGTGATTCCGCGTCGGCGATTCAGAACGCCATGTTTTATTACGATGACAGCTACCCGAATTCCCATCTGTTTCTTGACGCGGATGAACTGATCATCCGCCATCATCCGGGATTTATTCTGGTGCACCCCATGAGTGTGGATTACATCGGGCATCAATTCGGCGGGGGGAGCGGAGAGTACTGCAAGGCGGCTTTTAACGTGGATTGCATCCTGTCCCGGTTTCTGTTCAAATGGATTGAAGAGGGATACAGTGTAATCATAACTGCTGACCATGGGATGGGGAAGGACGGAATACATGGGGGGACCAGTGCGGAGGAAAGAATGATTCCAATGTATATCCTCAGCGGCCAAGTCGATGCGGCGGATTACAGCGGTCAGACGGTATCCCAGCTGCATATTGCACCCCTTGTCTGTAAACTGCTGGGGCTGCCTCTTTCGGAACACATGATTGAACCGAAGATTCCCGGCCTGCATCCGGCCGTATAAAGTATGGGCCGCGGAACCCGGTCGGCTTCCCCCCTGAGCCTCACAGACACGATGATCAGTTTTCATAGTCAGAGCATCTGAATAACAAAGACAGCAGGTTAGTGAAATAATCCATAATTTGAATCGCCTGACAAATGCTATCATCTCTTCGCTAAGTCGGCATATTATTGTTAAACCTGCATTATCCAATCAACATGAGATTTGCGATTCCCTCAGGCTTCCTCCGCCGTTGAACGGGAAGTCGAATCGCGCATGCGGAAGAAAAAAGGTGGCATCGGCCGGTTCGATGCCACCTTTCTATTGTTTGCACTGTTGTGCACCGCAATACAGAGCCTGTGTAAATCTTCACAAAATTTAGAACTGGGAGAAGTGATCGCTCGTACGGCCGTTGCGGCGAGACTCAAACCAATGGAATTACGCATTCACTACATAGGCATGCACACCTGAACCAACCTTTCTCTCAGTTCCATCCGGAAGGTTTATGGTCGCTGTCATGTTGCAGGGAATCTGAAACTCAAAATAAATGCTGCCTTCTTTGTAAACCCATGCGGATCGGATCTGGCCGTATGGCGAATCGTAGCGGGCATTGACATACCCAAGCCTTGGATCTGTCTTGGGGGAAATGGTTATCGCTCCATCTTCAACGCGGATGCCAGCGGAAGAATCCATCAGCCAGCTGCACACTGCTCCATAGGAATAATGATTCAGGGAAGAACTCACCTTGCCATCCGCATCAATGCCGTCCCATGTTTCCCAGATGGTGGTTGCGCCCTTGTTCACTGCATACAGCCAGGAAGGAAGTGTCTCCTGCAGGAGCACATCGTATGCCTTTTTCGTATTGCCATAATCAGAGAGGGATTGCAGAAGGCTGCCTGTGGAAAGAAAGCCTGTATTCAAATGATTATTCTTTGCTGTGATCAGCTCCGCCAGCTTGTTGGATGCCGCGATACTTTCTGCTTCATTCAAAAGCCCTTTACTGATTGGGCGGATATAGCGGCTTTGTCGGTGCTCCTCCGTGATCGTTCCGTTATCGGTAAATACTTCCCGATATGCTTTTCTTACCTTATTTGCTGCATCTGCGTAATACGCCGCATCTTCGGTATTTCCCAGCGCCTTCGCCATTGCCGATAGTTCCCGGCATGAGGTGTATAAATAGGCCGTTCCAACCTCCGGCTCTCCCATAAGGGCGTTGTTGCCCAAAATGGTAACCATAGGACTGCCACAGGAACATCATAATTAAACGGAAACGGGGAACCTAATAGTAGTAAACCGATCAGACCCAGCAGTATATTTATTGCACCAATCCCCACTTCAAAATACCCCCTTATCGTTATTCAATGCCAGACTGACTTTGCGCTGTCACGCATCCCGCTCGGATACAACCTTTTTGTATTCCCGCTGCGGTTCATCTTTCTCATGCAGCGGATTCCAGACCTGTGCAAAGAATGGGTCAACCTTTGCCCGGGCGGCATAGTTCCAGCTTTTACGCTCGCAATGGGGGCACCAGTGCCCGCCTTCCAGCACCAGACGCGGGCTTGCTTCAAACTCATGGCCAAAGGCGCAGGTGAAGGTCAGTTTGCCCGACCAGCTGCCCTGTTCCATGACGGAAGACGTGCACACACCACCGCGGAATTCCGCCGCTTTTTTCATGTCGTTTAGGTTCAGTTCACTTTCCGGTTTGCTTTCATCATAACCATGGTCCAGCATAACAACTTTGTCCCAGGCATCAAAATGCTTGAACTCGTTGATGCTTGTTGGAATGCTTTCCCAGTTGCGGCGGCCGCCCCAATAAGCGTCGATTTGTTCCTCCATATTGTTTTCGATAAAGCGGACTGTCCCGTGCTCCGTGCGTGCCTGCTGGATGAAAACGCGCTTCATGATGGTTCCCATTAGTCGCTGTCCGCCGGGAAGCTTACAAACTGCTCTGGAAACAGTAGCCGTCGCACCCAGGCTCTTTAGATACTCATCATAAAAATATTGCATGGTGTCGTGCCGAAAATGCAGGTAGTTTTCCAGCTTGTCCGAATCCAGGTAATACTGCCCGTGAAAATTGCGTGTGGCATACCATTTGGGATCGATCACATAGCGCAAGTCCCCAAAGCCGATCGCACCGTAGAGCTTTTCATACATCTCGTATGTGCTGACTCGGCAGCTTTCTCCACCGCCGATATTATAGATATGGCCCCAGAAATCATCCGGCAGTTCTCCGGAGGCGGTCAGGCGGCACAGATTCCCCAGAAGAATACCGGAATCGCGGTCGGAAACATACTCCAGAACATTATCCAGACAGTTGTGAAACATGATGGCGTCTTTAATTTTACTCATAGCGGGCCCCATAATCCCGGTCTGGCGAAGGCTGACCCAATAGTTTAAGCCGGATTCCACCAGAAGCCGTTCAGCGGCTACCTTGGAAACGGCGTAATAATCGAACACACTGGGTTTGATCGGGTCACCCACGCGCCCCCAGTGGATGGGCGGCATGCGGTCGCCGGTTTCGGCGATGGTTCCGACGGAAACCAAACGGACGGAATCCGCCCGCTGCTGTGAGTGGATGGCCTGAATGATATGTTTCATCCCACCATAATTGACCTTCATGGCAAGTTTTGGCTGATAGTCTGCGACAGGAGATACCAGCGCCGCAACATGGAGGACGATATCCGCTTTTTCCACGCACTGATACACATCCTCATAATTGGTCAGGTCACCCCAGTGAATGGTCACTCCCTTTTGATTCTGAAAGCTTTTCAGCTTGTCGCGATCACGCTCTGTGTCCTGAACCAGCAGGATAATGTCCTGTTGATCAATCTCCTTCAATAGTTCCTGAAGACCGAGGAAGCCCATGCCTCCGGTAGCCCCGGTTAAAAATACGGTTTGCTTTTTCATATATTATCCTGCCTTTCGCATGATATAAACTGTTTTGAGTATATTTTTAGTTTGAAGTTTTCCCGTCGCCGCCTTTATAAGAGACATAGCCCTTCCGGCTGCGCGACGTAAGGGCAGAAAAAACGATTTGGGAAGTACCTTCCAGCAACAGAGAAACACCGATAAACCGCATGAAAGTTAAAGCGGTGGAGAAGGGATTCCAGAAGATGATCAAGCCCAAAACGGCCTGTACGATCGCGCCGATCAGCGGCAGAAACCAGCGTGGTGCTGCCATGCGATACAAATCGCAGGCAGACTGTACTTCGCGGGCGGCTCCCATGATCAAAAACAGGCCGAACAGCGAAGGAAGCATGGAAATGATGAGCTCCGGACGCAGCAGCAAAAATAATGCCAGCGCCAGCATCAGAATTCCGGAGGAGAGCCCGTTTCTTACAGCGGCATCGGCCGGTGCGCTGCGAAAATAGCCAATGATGCGGTATGCGCCGAACAGAAGGATTCCGAAACCCAAACCATAGCAGATCATCTGACCCGAAAGTGACGGCCAAACCAGCAGAATCATGCCGAGCGCCGCGCTCAGTGCGGATCCGGGTATAGACTCCGAAACGAAATGAACCAATTTTGGATTCATGTGCTCCTTACCTCCATGATGTTTTCATTCGCACCGACTGAATTCCTGCTTCAAAATTTCTTTTGTACTTGCACCATTTGCGGTATAATCAAGCATAGGCACACTTCCCCAGCCGGCGTAAGCAACTTCCGCTTCTCCCGAAGGGCAGGAAAACCCGGCGGTAAAAACCGGAAGGTCGTATTTTGTATTGGTCGCCGTCACGTTTTTTGTACAGCGTGATTTTATTGCGAGATACACCGGGTGTGCTGGGAAGAAATTTGAGCCGCTCGTGCTGCTATGTTGGTATTGTATTTTAGGAATATAAACTTTTTTTAAATAAAACAATAAAAATACCTCGGCACATGACCGAGGCAGGATTGTTAAAAAATGATTTACAAAATCGTGCTACCATTCAAAAGACGATAAATCAGGGGAGGTTTCTCTGTGCTGACAATTTTGATTGTTGAGGATGATGCAAAACTGCGTCATCTGTTTGATACGGTTCTTCGGAAGAATCATTATGACACACTCACCGCTTCAGACGGTGAAGAGGCGCTGGCGCTCATGGAGCACGCGCATGTGGATTGCATAGTCTCTGATATTATGATGCCAAATATGGATGGGTATGAATTCACCCGGCAGGTGCGCGGCTATAAACCGGAAATTCCGATTCTGATGGTTACCGCAAAGGATGCGATTGAGGACAAAAAGCAGGGGTTTCTGGTGGGCACGGACGACTATATGACGAAGCCGGTGGATACGGAGGAAATGCTGCTGCGGATTCATGCGCTTCTCCGGCGTTCCAAAATCGTATCCGAGCGAAAAATTGTATTTGGAGAGACAATATTGTTCTATGACGATTTAATGATTCGGCAGGGGGAGAAAGAAATCAGGCTGCCGCAAAAGGAATTCTATGTTTTGTACAAGCTGCTGTCTTATCCCAACAAAACCTTTACCCGTCAGGCACTGATGGAGGAAATCTGGGGGATGGACTCGGACTCGGAGGAGCGGACTGTGGACGTTCATGTCAACCGCATTCGTGATCGGTTAAAAGACAACCGTGATTTTCAAATTATGACGGTTCACGGACTGGGCTATAAGGCGGTGAAAATGGATGCGCAATAAAACGGGCCGGAGATTCGGGCTATGGAACCGCTTTGTTTCCATTGTGTTCGGCATTCTGCTTTTGACCGGTGGGATTACCTATGTGGTGATACTCACTGCTGTGAATATGGATCTGTTCAAGCACATGGAATTTAATTTCGCCTTTTCCATGTCTGTTGCCATTTTGCTGAGTCTGATCATTGGAAGCGCGATTACCTTTCTGGTTGGGAAGCAGATTCTAACGCCTCTGCTGAAACTGAACCATGCATCTAAGGAGATCGCCGGCGGGAATTTTCAAATTAAGCTTGAGACAGCTACGCCAATCCGGGAAATCAAAGAAATTTATTCCAATTTCAACCAAATGGCCGCGGAATTGGCTAGCATCGAACTCATGCGCAACGATTTTATCGCGCAGTTTTCGCACGAATTTAAAACACCCTTAGCTTCTATAGAAGGATATGCAGCTTTGTTACAGGATGAAGCGCTTTCCATAGAGGACCATCGACAATATGTGCAGATGATTTTAGATAGCTCGGCGCAGCTCAGTAACCTGTCCGCCAGTATTTTAAAGCTATCCAAGCTGGAAAACCAGGATATCATTACAGAGAAAACCCGCTACCGTCTGGATGAGCAGCTGCGTCAGGCACTCCTCTATTTTGAAAGGGAATGGACGGAGAAAAATCTGGAGTTGAAACTGGAGCTTCCTCAAACCATGTTTTATCAGAATCCAAAGCTCATGATGCAGATTTGGCTGAATCTGCTGTCCAACGCCATCAAATTTACGCCCCCAAACGGCAGAATTGAGGTTGGGCTTTTCAAAAGGGAAAAAGAAATTTCGGTTTCTGTCAAAGACAGCGGCATTGGAATAGAGGAACAGGTTCAGCGGCATATTTTTGATAAATTCTATCAGGGGGACTCCTCCAGATCTGAAAACGGGAATGGTCTGGGACTCGCTATGGTCGCCCGAATTGTAAAGATGGGAAACGGCAGAATTGAGGTAACCAGCACGCCGGGAAAAGGCAGTGAGTTTGTGGTATCCTTTCCGGTTGAGAACGCCAAGTAGAGCGGTTACATCTCATGCATTTAGGTTGCAAGGTTCAAAGCTGCCCTAAAACGCACCGGCAATATACCGACAAAAAGCCCGCCGAAACGGAATTCGGCGGGCTTTTCGCTGCAAAGTGTTATCTGTTTGTCGGTTGATCCACCTTATCGCGTCTTGTTTTCTGGAAGAGATTGATAATCAGCAGCAGAATAATTGCTCCCACTGTTGCCACGACCAGACTCCAAATATTAAATCCGGTGAACCCTACGTCAGTAATCATGTTAAAGACGAATCCGCCGATAAACGCACCTGCAATTCCGATGCATACATTCGCGAATCCTCCCATTTCTGAATTTTTACCAACGATCATACTGGCGATCCATCCTGCTAATGCACCTAATACAATCCATGTAATGATGCCCATATAGTTTCATCCACTTTCTAAATAAATTTTGGTTGCAACTTTCTCTGTTTAGAATATCCGATTTATAAAAATTTATGAATTTATTTATTGAAAATAAAATTCTGCATAACTGAAATGCGGTGTGTCTGTAGAAACGGAGAGAAACCGGATTCCCTCAGGGGCGGACTGCGGATAGATTACGCAGAACTGCCCCGTTAAAAAAACGAGATCGGGTAGGTCTTTTCTTATATTGCCCATGATTGTAACAATAAATGCAGGCTCCAACGCTGCTGGTGCGGATGCTGCCGCCGACACTTTCTTTGCGGCAAGCTCCGATTCTGTTTTTCTCCTGTAGCTTCGGCCGACCGTTCCCGGCGCGGCCCATCGCTAGCCAAACCGCCAGAAATGGAATCTTTAGAAAACGCCTTCAAAAAGGAGGAACACATCGATGATGAAAAGGGCCTTCTTTTGAAACCAACGCGTGCAAAGAAGGATCAGCAGCGTTACCACTTCGGTATTCGGCAAAGGGAAAGCACAATCTGTAACACAAACAGTATCGCGGTGCATGCCGACAGCCGGGCCAGCCCCTTGATGGACAGAGAATTATCTGGAAAAGCGCCCTGACAAACAGCAAAATGCGCTTTGAAATGGCACGGCAGCCAGATCAAGGCGCATTTTTTGAGCGTTGCGTTTCATCAGCTGCATTGTGCAACAGCCTGTTCCGAATAAAATGCGGTTACATTTGGGCGGCGCCGGACTGTGAAATGTTTTTCAGGGCCTCGCCCGCATTGTCCTGAAGTGCGGGCTGAACGGAAATGTCCCCCAGCGCGACCACGCCCACCAGGCTGTTGTTTTCCACGATCGGCACCCTCCGAATCTGCTTTTCGCTCATCAGCTTTGCAACCTCGTGCACATCCATTTCAGGGCTGCCCACCACAGGGTTTTGGCTCATGATGTCGCACACCTTCTGCTGCTTTACGTTCTGCCCTTTCGCAGCGGACCTTGTCGCGATATCTCTGTCGGTGACAATGCCGACTACCTTGCCCTGGTCGCAGACGGGAATGGAGCCGATATTGTGCTGCTTCATCAGTTGGGCGGCTCTCTCGATGGAATCATCCGGATTCAGCTTTGTTACTTCCTTTGACATAATATTTCTGACTTTCATATCCATCACCTCTGCCTTTATGGTTTCCATCGAATCTGTTTTTATCAGGAAATCGTGATTGCGGCGAAAGAAATATTGAAAAAGGAAATCGTTACGGGAGATTTGAAGTTGCGGCCCAAACGGACCGATAACAACAGGAATGTGACCGCACAGAGCCGGTGCCTGCAGGTGAAACCGCGCCCCAATGAAAATCCGGCGTCCTTTTGCTTTGCAAACACGAAACAATCTGCTATAATAATCGTAATGCAGGTAGGTTACAAAGAGGAATGACCGTCAGAATGTGAGGCTACAATGATACTCTATTACAGCTCAACCGGGAATTCGAGGCACATTGCGTTGAAACTGCACGAGGTGTTTCATGGGGATCTCATAGATGTCTGCGACTGCGGCGAGCGCGTCTCATTCAATTTGGAGGATGGCGAGACGCTGTTTCTGGTTACGTTCAATTGCTTTTGGGGAGTCTCGAACCGGTTGGAAGCCTTCCTCCGGAAAAGCGAATTCAGGAATGCCGGCAAAATAGTCGTAATTATGACCTGCGGCGGATATCTGGGAGGAGGCGACGCCTCGGTAGAAAAGCTGTTTTTGGAAAAGGGACTGCCGAAGCCGACCGTCTATTCACTGGTGATGGTCACAAACTATTCCATATTGCACGACGTGCCGCCGCCGGACGATCAAAAAAAGAAGCTGATGCATGCGGAACGCATTCTTCGGAACATCCTTCAAGGGGCGCAAAAGCCCTATCACAGCGGCTGGCTGATTCGGCGGTTAACGCCTGTTGTTCACGCTCAGTATGAAAAGGCCCGGGTCACGTCGCCCTTTACTGTGGACAGCACCTGCACGCACTGCGGGCTGTGCGCGAAGAACTGCCCCGTTCATGCGATTGAAATGAAGGGTGGCAAACCGTTCTGGAAGCTGCCGAAATGCGACATCTGCCTGCGCTGCCTGCACCACTGCCCGGCCAAAGCGATCAACTACGGGGATTCCACGCGGAACCGTTTAAGGTACCTCTGTGATTCTTCCGGAGAGACTCATACATCATAAACAAACCGCTCATGTATTTCGGGCAGCCGGCTGCTTTGCGCCGGCGGGTATTTTCATGCCGTTCCCTTCACACTTTTTCCAATACATATTTTTTAGAAATAACGGTTGACTTTTTGCGCAGGGTGTGTTAAGATAAACGAGTATTCTAAAAATGTTACATTGTCTCACATGTTTTTGTAAGTCATTGATTCGTTTGATGAGTTATAAAAGCATGTGATTTTTTGTGCAGTTACGAGTGCAAATATAATTATGGAGGTACCAACAATATGAATAACGGTACAGTAAAATGGTTCAATTCCGAAAAGGGCTTCGGCTTCATCACCAACGACAACGGCAGCGCCGATGTGTTCGTTCATTTCTCTGCCATTGTTTCGGACGGCTATAAGAGCCTCAATGAAGGCGACAAGGTCACTTTCGATACGGAGCAGGATCCCAAGGACAGCCGCAAGCTGCGCGCTATAAACGTCAAAGTCGCGTAACGAACATGAACGTGAGGGCCGCCAATTCCACCCGGGGTTGGGGGCTTTTCTTTGACCCAAAGATATCTTTAGGAAGAAACGGAGATTATGATTATCACTAACTTTGAAAAATTTGGCTTTACCCCGGAACTGCTGCGGGGAATTATAAAAATGGGATACAGCGATCCGTCCCCCGTACAGGACGCCGCCATAGCGCCCATGCTGGAAAAACGGGATCTGCTGGTACAGGCGCCCACCGGCACAGGGAAAACCGCCGCGTTTGGCCTCCCGATCCTGGAGAATGTGGATCCTGCCAACCGGCAGATTCAAGCCGTCATTCTTTGCCCCACGCGGGAACTGGCGGTGCAGACGTCGGGCGTTTTGAAGCAGATGGCCACCTATAAGCAGGGGGTTCGGATTCTGGCGCTGTACGGCGGCGAGCCGATTCAGCGCCAGATCATGGCGCTCAAACGCTGCCCACAGATTATTGTGGCCACCCCCGGCCGCATGATGGATCATATGCGCCGCAGAACCACCCGGCTGAGCGGCGTCAGTTGCATCGTGCTGGATGAGGCGGATCAGATGCTGGACATGGGGTTCCGTGAGGATATCCATACCATTCTGCAGTGTGTTCCCGCCGAGCGGCAAACGGTGCTGTTTTCCGCGACGCTGTCCGGTGAGATCAAAACGATTGCGGCACAGTACCAGCAGAATACCAAGCAGATTTGCATTCAGCCCAATACCGCCAGCGCAAAGAAGGTAGAGCAGTTCTATTGCGAGGTTCGCGGCAACGCGAAATTCTCTGCACTGGTGCAGCTGCTGCAGAAAAAGCAGTTTGACCTTTCTCTGGTTTTCGTCGCGACGAAGGTGATGGCCGGCGATTTAGCGTCCCAGCTGACTGAGGCCGGGTACCCGGCGGAGGCGATTCACGGCGACCTGCGCCAGAAGCAGCGGGATCAGGTGATGCGGCGCTACCGCGACGGCAAGGTGAGTATTCTGGTCGCAACCGATGTCGCCGCCCGCGGCATTGACGTAGGGGGGATCGACGCGGTTGTGAACTACGACATCCCCAGCGACGCGGAAAGCTATGTGCACCGGATTGGACGAACCGGCCGGGCAGATTGCACCGGAGTGGCGTATACCTTTATTTATCCCAGGGAGCGGGGCAAGCTGCACGGAATCATCAGCAATACCAAGGCGACCATCGCGCCCGTTGTGCTGGATGCCAAGGCCGCTCTTCCTGAATTTTCAATGCTTCAAAAGCAGTACAAAAACGAGAGCCAAAACAAACGCAGAAACACGGGGAAGCCCTGGAACAAGAGCCGCTCCCCGCGCAGACAGGCGGTTCGCGCCTGAGCGGGTTTTGCTCCCTCCATAAAAAAGCCTGCATCACCGCGAAAACTCGCCGTGATGCAGGCTTTTTGAATTATAAATGGAATCTGCGCTGAATTTCCGTCCAAAGTGCTTTCCCCTCAAAAAACAGCAGGAATGCCAGAAAAACAATGGAGCCCCCAAAGCTGACGGCCGACGGGATAACGACTTGAACCGCGTCGGTCAGAATGAGGAAGAAACACACGATTCCCAAAACACAGTCGATGACCAGATACAAAATGTAATCCTGTGTGTCGAGCCTTCTCGCTTTTGCCACAATCGTCATGGCGAGCATGGCGCAGGAGCAGAGGATGGGGAAGACAAAATTCAGCGACCAGCCGCTGAGCCCCGTCAGAAAATCCCAAAAAAACGCAATGAGAGTGATGATGATCCCCTGCCACAGGATGTTCTTCGGCAGGTTTTTCCGCTTTTTGACGATGAGTGAAACATCGACCCACAAGCTTGCGATGCCGGCGATCACAAACACCGACCACCACCCGCCTGCGGGTACGATCAGGTTGATCATCACGCAGACCGCCGCCGCGCACACGCTGCCGAAGGCAAGCCACGCAATGAGCACCCGGCTGACGGTTCGCTGCGGATTTGGCAGACGCGGGAACCGGTCGCCGGAGCCATCCGGTGTTCCGACCGGCTTGTTCTGGCAGAGCGGACATCGGTTTTGCTCCCCGGGTAAATCCACTTTGCAATGTTCACACCGCAGCATAGGCCGTCTCCTCTTCTCTGTACTGTTCCAGATTGGAAATGATCTGTACGGAAATCCCCATTTCCGCCAGCTGGCGGAAAAAGCACCGCTGAATCCCGGTGTCCGCCAACTGCGAGGACACGCTGACCGCCAGAGTATCCCCAAAAGAGCAAAGGCAGAGCTGCGGGCGCTTGGTGCTGACGAATACGTCGAATAACCGAATGTATTTCGCCGCTTCCTCCGGAACCGCGACCCGGCCGATATTGGAGAACGCCGCCGTGTCCCCGCCGTCCGCCCAAAGCCCGCTGATGCGCAGAATCGGGATTTTCACGGGCAGGGGAATGGCCTTGATGAAGGGGTTGTTTTCAAACACCGAATATCGGCTGATGATCCCGTGCAGATTTTTCTGCGTCAGCTGCCGCCGGAAGGATTCGCGCACATTTGCCAGAACCTGCGAAAATCCCTGCCCGTCTTTTTGAAAATGGTGCGCAACTTGAATCACGCCAAAAAAATTTCGGGCAGTCTGCGCCGGGAAAAAGCGGCGGAGATCCACCGGCACGGTGATGATCACCGGGCGGCTTCTTTCCCGTACCGCCATTCCATCGTAAATGGAGCAGATCAGCAGCGCAATCAAGAATTCACTGAGCGTGGCGTCGTTCTCATGCGCCTTTTCAAGCACCGCCCCGGCGGATAAAAACCCCTCGGTCACCCCAAGCCGGCTGCCGGGCAGGCGTTCCCCCCGAATCCGATAGGCCCGGTACTGCTTTATCTTTGGGGCGGCCCCGGTTTTGTCGTAATATTTATAAAACGCGTCCTCGTTTTTTTGGTCGCGGGAAGCGTCGTAATCGGCCAGCCGGCCCGAAACGGCATACTTTTTCGCCAGGTAAGAAAACACCAGGGCGCGCAAAAACTGCATTGCGCCGGTGCCGTCCGCCAAAACGTGAAATACCTCCAGGTTGATCCGCTTTTTGTAATAGAGAACGCGGAACAGCAGGCCGGGCCCATCCTCATTGTAAATAGGGCTGCAGGCGGGGAGCGACTCCTCTGCAACCTGCGGGCGAATGTTGCTTTCCTCCAGGTAATACCAGAACAATCCTTTTTTCAGGATGGAACGGTACAGGGGAAACTCCTGAATCGTTTCTTCCAAAGCGTTCTGCAATATACCGCCGTCTACCGGCTCGGTCAGCTCGCATACAAAGCGGAACACTTTCGTGTCTCGCTTTGTGCTGGTAGGCGGAAATATCTTGGCGGCGTTGTCCAGCCGGCTCCATTGTTTACGTTCTGCCATGGAGATTACCCTTTCGTAAAAAACCGTTGATGATCCGGTAGGTCTGCTGCACCTGTTCAAACCGCGGCGGCAGCATCATATAAGCGTGAAGCGCGTCCGGTATGCGAACAACCTGCACGTCGTTTCCTGCGGCGCGCAGTTTTTCACCATACGCTTCTCCTTCGTCCCTAAGCGGGCAATACTCCGCCGTAATCAGCAGAGTTCGAGGCTGCCGTGAAAAATCCGATGCCAAAAGCGGGGCAAAATAGGGGTTGTTTAAATCGTTATCCGAGCTCCGGTAAAGCTCGATAAAGCTCTGAATCCGTTTGGAGGTAAGAAGATAGTCCGTTCCGTTCTCCCGGATGGACGGAAAGGGAGAACGCTCGCTGTGGTCGCTGTACGTGGAGGGGTACAGAAGAATTTGCCGCCTGGGAAGAAACTCCCCCCGATCCCTCGCCATCAAAGAAACGGCCGCAGCCAGGTTCCCACCGGCGCTGTCGCCGATGAGCGTGATGTGATCCGGGTTCACACGCGGAATTCGCCCGAGAAAAAACTCGCGCGTCACCGCGTAGCAATCCTCCACAGCGGCGGGGAATTTGTGCTATCTTCTTAGGGGGGGGGAATTTTGCCCCCCGCCCCCAGCCGGTAATCCACAGAGGCTATGGTGCAGTTGGTCGCCTTTGCAAGATCGGCGCAGACGCCGGTGTAATTTTCTATGCCGCCCGTCACCCAGCCGCCGCCGTGAAAAAAGAGCAGAAGGGGGAGCGCCCGCTTTCTGCTCGGCGCAAACAGGCGCACGGGTATGGCGTGGCCTTCGCAGCAAACCGTATGGTCCCACATTTTATAGTCCTTCGGTTTTCCTCGCAGGCGGGAGGTAAGTATTTGAAACTGCCGTTCCATTTTATATGTTTTTTTCACGTCCGGCTCCAGGGATGTAATTGCCTTGAGGGCCGCGCGCATTACCTTATTGATGGCCAAGTGTTCCACACCCCCTCGTCAATTGACTGATCTCTTTCAATAGTGCTTGTTCTGAAAAATGCTGGTGTTTCAATAAATTATACCATAATTCATATATAATATCCAATGAGGTGCCGCATAAAAATAAGGCTTGCCGTGCATACCGTTTATGTTATACTGAATTCACGGGATATGGCGCAACAAACTGTTTGTGCGAGCGAAATCGGCGGGCCGCACTTTGAATTCGCGGCCGTTTTCCCGCGGGCTGAGATGGCAGGGAGCGATGGGCGGCGTGGGGACAATGATAAGAAAAAACGCGGGAAAGCGGAAGGAGATGAAAGTCTATGGTAGAAGTGTGTTTGCCCGGAACGGGAGGGATGCTCCCGCTGGAGAATCGCTGGACGGCAAGCTGCTGGGCAGAGTTTCAGGGCGCGGCCGTTCTGATCGATTGTGGTGAGGGAACACAGCTCGCCCTGAAAAAAGCGGACTGCAAATTAAGCCGGCTGGAGCTGCTGCTTATCACTCACTTTCATGCGGATCATGTCGCCGGGCTTCCCGGGCTGCTCCTGACCCTGGGCAACTATGGAAAAAAGACGCCGCTCACGATTGCCGGGCCTGCCGGGCTCGGGCAGGTGGTCGCGTCGCTGATGACCATAGCACCGCATCTTCCCTATCCGGTCATCTTGGAGGAGCTGGGGGAAGGGGATCGGGCGTTTGATCTGCTCGGTATTCGCTTTGCCTCCATGCATTTGCGGCATGGCATCCCCTGCCTGGGCTACCGAATGACATTCAAACGAAAGCCGATCTTTAACCCGGATAAGGCAAAAAGACTGGGCGTGCCCCTGCGCCAGTATAAAACCCTGCACGCGGGCCAGCCGGTTGTACTGGAGAACGGCAGCCAGATTCTGCCCTGCATGGTGCTCGACGGGGAGCGCCGCCCGATCAGTCTCTGCTACTGCACAGATACCCAGCCCTTCGAGGAAATTTCCAGCTTTGCCCATGGAGCGGATTTGTTTGTTTGTGAGGGGATGCACGGGGATGGGGGCATGGGTGAAAAGATGCGGGAGAAGGGACACATGGTTTTTACCGACAGTGCCGGACTGGCCCGGCGCGCCGAAGCAAAGCGGCTGTGGCTGACCCATTTCAGCCCTGCTATGAAGGAGCCGGAGCAATATCTGGCCGCGGCCAGATCTGTTTTTGAACATACTGAGGTGGGGTATGACGGCATCCGCACCACCCTTGGACCATAAAAAGGGAAGGCAAAAAGAATTCGGCTGCCGAATCGCCTGCTTTCCGTTTCTCCTTTGTTGAAAGCAGAAAGCCATGGCCGCCGATTGACGATCCTGATGAAACATGCTAAACTATTTTATACCTCATGGGGTATAAAGGAGGCAGAACAATGCGGCAATGTATGGATTCCGAAAACCTGCACAGGCGATTGAGCAAGATTATGGGCCAGGTAAAGGCCATTGATAAAATGATAAACGAGGATGTTCCCTGTGAGGATATTCTCGTTCAGATCAATGCGGCAAAGGGCGCGCTGCAAAAGGTGGGCCAGGTTGTTCTGGAGGGCCACCTGAACCACTGTGTGCGAGAGGGGATCGAGCACGGCGACGCGGATAAAACCATCGCGGATTTTGCCAAGGCGGTAGAGCATTTTTCCAGAATGGCCTAAGAAAAGTGGCGGCGGCATCCCGACAAACAGAAAAATGCGCTTTGAAATGGCCTCGCAGCCAGATCAGGGCGCATTTTTGTGCTCTGTTTTAGCGGGTGCATTTTGCGGCAGCTCCCTTTACAGAACAGAATGTAGGAGAGCCATGCGTTTCTTTTAAAGAATTCGCCGCCGCGGGGGTCAGCTTTCCCGTAAAAAGGGCAGGATGACCCGGTATTCCTCCAGAAGGCGCTCCATCGGGTATCTTCCCCGGTTTGCGGGGCTGGTGGAGGGCAAGGGGAGAAACGGCAGAGAAATTTTGGGCAGCCAGGCGGAGCGATAAAAAGAAGCCGCCTTGCCGCCGGTGGTAAATACCGCCCGAAGCTTTGCCGTTTGCAGAATGGGAGTCAGGTCGTTCAGTGCCGGCTCCGAAATACTGGAATCGTCCGCCCCCTCGATGGAACAGCTTTTCAGCACGTCCCACAGGGCGATTCCGTTATGGAGAAGAAAATCCGTTTTCTCCCGGTTCGTTTTCGGGAGCTCACTGCCGAGCAGAGCGGAAAGCACCGGCCAGAACCGATTCTGCGGGTGGGCGTAGTAAAACGCCTGTTCCCTGGATTTGGGGGAGGGGATCGAACCGAGAATCAAAATTTTGGAGTTTTTATTGTAAACAGGGGGAATGGTATGTTCAACCAGATGTTTCATGCAGTGTTTGCTTTGCCAGATTCAGCAAAGCCTCCTTTTCATTCGGGATTTTTCCGTTGATAACCGCGTCCAGCAGCCGTTTCAGCAGCACGCCCACCTTTGGCCCGGGAGGAATGCCAAGGGCAATCAGATCGTTCCCGCTCACTTTTAACTCCTTTCGGGAAAAGCACTGCCGCTCCGACAGAATCTGTTCCAAAATCGGGAGCACAGCGTCGATCTGATTCAATCTGTCACGGTAAGCAGGGTTTTGGGCAAGGCTGTCCGCCCGTTTGATCTCCAGCAGGGCGCGAAAATCCTCTTCGCCCATCCGGTTCAGCCGTCGGCGAATCCATGCGGCGCAGGGCTGAAGAGGGATGTCGTGTACGCGCACCAGCGTGCTGACCCGGCGAACGGTCTTTCCGTCCAGCCGAAGCCGGTGGAGCGCCTGCTCGGCCAGCTGTACGCTGACCGCGCCGTGCCCGTAAAAATGCCCGACTCCCTTTTGGTCTGTGGTAAAGGTGTGGGGCTTGCCGCTGTCGTGCAGTAAAATGACAAGGCGAAGCACGGGGTCGGCAGGCGTTGCGTCCAGCGCGTGCAGCGTGTGCTCCCAAACGTCGTAAATATGGTGAGGATTGTGCTGTTCAAAGCCGATCATCGGCAGAATTTCCGGCAGAATCTGCCCGATGATCTGCGGGAATTCCCGCAGAATCTGCGCGGCATTTTGGCCGCACAGCAGCTTGATCAGCTCGACGCTGATCCTCTCTTTGGCGATGCGATCCAGAAGCTGCCGGTGGGTGTTCATGCTCCGAGCGGTTTTTTCGTCCGGAGACAGCCCCAGCACGGCGCAGAAACGCAGTCCGCGCAGAATCCGCAGAGCGTCTTCTTCAAAACGGCGGTCGGGATCGCCTACGCACCGCAGAATCTTTTGCTGTAAGTCCTCCCGCCCGCCAAAGCAGTCGACCAGTCCGTTCTGCTCGGAATAGGCCATGGCGTTGACCGTGAAATCCCTGCGGGACAAATCGTCCGTCAGGCTGCCGGTAAAGCAGACGCTGTCCGGCCGGCGATTGTCGGAGTAGGCGCCGTCGATGCGGTAGGTGGTGATCTCCACCGCCATTCCGCCGGAAAGCGCGGTAACGGTGCCGTGCTTCAGGCCGATTTCCAGCAGTTTCAGGTCGGACAAAACCAGCTTCACTTCCTCCGGCTTAGCCGAGGTGGTGATGTCCCAGTCTTTAGGGGAAAGACCGAGCAGGCTGTCCCGAACGCATCCGCCCACAACCGAAGCTTCATATCCGGCAAGAGTTAAGCGGCGCAGGATTTCCCGCACCGGGAAAGGAATATCCAGTTTCATAAGTAACGCTACTTTCTGTCAGCAGATGTAATAAAATATTGGAATGTTATCTTTACCTTATTCTGTTTTGATAACCAAATGATGAAGTGGTTTTTTACAGCGATATCACAGAGCTTCTGCTGGCGCAGGCCTGCCCCGGCACGAGGAGCAGATTCTGCACCAGCAGAATTTCTATACGGAGAATCCGTAGAAAAAATTCATTCTTTTACATTTTTATATTGATTATACCATAAAAAGCAGGCCGCGTTAATAAGTCAGCCCCATTTTTGTCATGGCTTCCCCAATCAGCATCAAAATACTCGGTATGGGAACTTCCAGATTGCGCAGGATGGCCACGGAGCAGACGATCACGAACAAAATGCCGTAAATGATCAGGTCGTGCTTGTTCTTCTCCCGGATCAGCGGGGGAAGATCGATGGCGAGAATGATGAGAAAAGCCAATATCAGTAAAAACATTGCCCGTCTCCTTTCTTTCAAACGGACTGCGACCGCAAATCCCCGTGCTGCCCTGTGCCGGACGACGTGCCGGCGTTTGACTGGAATTTGGAACCGCTCTGTTCTTTGGAATCGGTGGGCAATGACGGCTTGCCTGTGCCGGAAGGAGATTGTGAGCCGGACGGCGACGCGGCTGCGGATTTTGATGCGGAGGAACTGTTTTGATTTTCACTCCCGGTCTGTCTTTTGCGGGTCATTCCGCGGAATTTGGCGATGATCAGGGTGACGAGAGGCAGAATGATCTCAAAAATCGGCCAGACCAGCGGGATAATCTTCTGACCGGATTCATTATGAACCAGAAAATTTGGGTACAAAATAAAGCTGGAGGTGATCGCCGAAGCGCCGATCAGCAGGATCAGACGGCGGTGATCCTGAAAGCGCAAAAACTGTTTCGCGCTGATTACCGTTACATAATAGAGCCATGTGACTTTAAAGAACAGCAGTGCAATCAGAATAAAGGCAAATACAATTTCCATGCGGCTGAGCGTTTGGGTCACGCTGACCATGCGCAGTGTTTCAAAGGACGGCAGGGAAAACAGGGAAATGGCGTTCCCCAGCACGGCGATGTCGCGCATGATAACGAGCAGAATCGTGATGCAGCCGATGGCGATGCCACCCAAAATGATGGGGAAGAAGCCACGTTTTCCGCTCTGCACATGGTTTGTCGTCATTAAAAAAATAATAATTTCGGCAAATGGGATGGTAACTACAATATTGGTGGCCTGAATATACTTTTTCGGCTTCAGATCCATCACTGGCAGAAAGTTTTCAAAATCCATCAGGTTCAAGGAGAGAAGAATTGTCGCGATGACGATCAGCAGGCAAATCATCGTCATCAAAAAGCCGTACTTTACCATCTGGCGCAGCCCGCCCACAAAAACGGCCCAGGCCGAGGTTAAAAGAAAGGTGAACGAGAGAACAACCAGCGGGGTTTGCGGCATGATGGTCGATTTTACGAACTCGCTTAAATCGATCAGATTCAGTGAGGTTAAAATGAAAAAGAACAGTACATACAGTCCGCAGAAAAATCCGCCCAAATATTTTCCGTACACGGTTTGCAGTATTCCGAACAGATTTTTTGTTGGAAAGCTTTCCACCAGCCTGGCGTATATCCAGGCCAAAGGGCAGCAGATGATCAGGGCAAACAGAACGATAATCCAAGAGTCCTGGCGGGTGATGGAAACAAAGAAAGAGGACAGCAGGGACGAAGACTGAATATAGCAAGCTACGGCAAACATAAAATCCAGGCCGTGTACCTTTTTCGATTCCGGTTTCATTCATGACCCTCTCTCATATTCAAAGATTCCGAAATTTTACCGCTGGAACCCAGATTGGTTTCTACCTCCAGTTCCAGCCGGATTTTGGGGTAGATGCTGGCCCAGGCGGATTCCATCGTTTTCCACTCCTTCGGGTGGTGTTTGTGAATATGGGCGCCGATTCCGTAAATATCGGACTGCAGGCGCTGCGACTCCGCGAAGCAGGCTTTGATCTTGGTTTCCAGAGCCTCTTTCGCCTTTCCATTGACCAGTGAAATCACCTTGTTGATGTCCATGCCGCGAAAATTCTGCAGTGCGCCGACGGCGAGAACGGTGTTGACCTTTAACTTGAAGGTAATATTTCCCTGATCGCCCAGTACGATTTCCTGCTTGCAGCTGGATTTCGTAATCTTCAAATCTGCGTTGCCAAGATCTGTCACAATCTCGAGGCTGCCGCCGTTTACCTCACCCATGCTGAGAATATAGCCCTGCATTTGATACATATCCATCATTCCAACCATAACGTCGTCCTTAAAAACGGCCATCCCGCTGAAATTGAGGATCTGCAGGCCGTCCTCCTCCCTGCGTTCCACCACCAGCGTGACGGGGGCGGTCGAGCGGTCTACCAGATGCGATGTGAACTGCAGCATGTTGGTGCTGGAGTAGGGGGAGATTGCCCGCTCGTTCATAATCATTCTGGTTAGGGCCACGGAAGAAATCTTATCCTGCTCGGTTTTGGTACTTAAAATGGATCTCGCGTCGTTTTTGGCGACCAAAACCCAAACCTCCATGCGGGTTTCCGTGTTTCTCATAAAGCTGTCCAGATACGGCTTCACCCCGGATTTTGCCACATCGCTGCCGAAGATGATCACCTGATTATGCTGTAAAAACAGTTGGCGGCTGTTTCCATATCGAAGGGCGTCGATTCCGCCCAGAACAAATCGACCCTTCGATTCCCGGATCAAATAGGGGGCGGCCTCTCCGCCGCCGCCCTCCTTTTTTGAGCCGTTCTGAACCGAGGCGATCTGAAAGCTGAGATCCAGATTGCCGGGCTCCTTGCCGGTGTCGATTCCTATACCGGTAACAATCGAAAGGCTGTCCAGCTCCTTGTTGTCCCAGCAGCCCGTCATGCACAGAAGCGTGCTGCACAAAAGCATGGCGAAAACGGTCTTGAGCTTTCTTTTCATGATCCGTCCCCCTTTGCGCCGGAATCAGAAATTCCGCCGGTGGCGCTTGCGGTGGGGCGGGGATCGGGCGGGACGAAGTATTTTCTGCGGGTCATATCGCGCTTTGCAATGCGCGCCGGGCGTTTTGTCATGAACCACAGGGGCATGCGAACAATGCTGTCCTCCAAATCTCTTGAAATCGAGAGACCGTTAAAATAGGTAACCCCAAAAGAGGAAAGCGAGCCCAAATGAACCAAAAGGCCCAAGAAGCACAGGCAAATTCCGTACCCACCCAGCGCGGCGGCAAAGACCATTGTAATCAGGCGCAAAAGCGACATGGAGTCGTTCTGCTCCGGAATGATAAAGCCGGACACAGTGGTCAGGGCGATCGTGATGACCATCGGCGCGCCCACCAGGCCGGCGGAAACGGCCGCGTCGCCCATAATCAGCGCGCCAACGATGCTGACGGTCTGGCCGACCGGCCGCGGCAGCCGCAGACCGGCCTCCCGCAATATTTCAAACGAAAAAATCATGATGAGCGCTTCAAAAAACGCGGGGAACGGGGTGCCCTCGCGCGCGCTTGCGATCGTCAGCAGCAACGTTGTCGGGATCAGCTCCTGATGATAGGTGGTCAGCGCGATATAAATGCCGGGTAAAAAGACGGAGATGAAGTAGGCGATGTAGCGCAGGATGCGCATCAGGCTGGCAAACAGCGGGCGGATATAGTAATCCTCCGCGGTCTGGAAGGTTTCGATAAACAGCAGGGGAGCGGTGAGCACAAAGGGGCTGCCGTCCGTGATGATGGCGACTCTGCCCTCCAGTATTTTCGCCGCGGCCACGTCCGGCTTTTCGGTGTAGCCGACGGTGGCGAAAATCGAAAACGGGGCATCCTCAATGTATTCCTCCAAATATCCGGCATCCAGAACAGAGTCTATATCCAGCCGCGACAATCTCTCGCGCACCTCCTGTACCACCTGCGGGTTCGCAACGCCTTCCAGATACGAAATGCACACGTTGGTCAGGGTTTTTCGCCCAATCGTCATCTGCTCCATGCGCAGGCTGGGGCTTTTGATTTTTCGGCGCAGCAGAGAAGTGTTTGTACGAAAATTTTCAGTAAAGCCTTCCCGCGGGCCGCGCACGACGGATTCTGTTTCCGGCTCGGTGACGCCGCGCTTTTCCCAGCCCTTGGCGCTCACACTCAGGCCGACCGCGCATCCTTCTACCAGCAGCACGGCGTCGCCGGAAAGGATTCCGGCGGCCACCTGCGAAAGCTTCGTCAAAATCTGCGTATCTCCGGAGCAGAGAACCTTTTCCTGCAGCTGGTCAATACGTTGTCTTCCGTCCTGTCGGGAAGACGGCACGGTGTAATCCATTGATAAAATGGGGTACAGGATTTCGTCTGAGATCACCTTCTGGTTGATCAATCCGTCCACAAACAGCAGCGCGGCCGGGCACTCCCTGTTCTTGCCGAGACGAAACCGGTGCATTTTGATGTCGCCGCTCTTTCCCAGCAGATTTTCAATGTATGTCAGATTCTCCTCCAGACGATCCATAATTTCCGGATCCCTGGAGTCCTTTTTCTTTTCCGGTTCCGGCTTTTTTTCGTTTTTCTGCTGTGTGCTGCTACTCTGGCGGTGGCTGTAAAAGCCGATTTTACGCCCAAGCAGATCCCATATCATAAAATGTTCCTTCCTTTCCCAAGGATATTTTTCTAGTATTGCAGAAAAGAATAGAATCATACGGGATCGTGACCGGCGGTGCTTATTTTTCTTGGGTATCTCTTTTTTTTGCACCATATATATGATGTGTATTGACATTCGGTACAATATAGTGTATATTAATAACAGAATCCGAGAAGGGGGGATCTACATGAACGAGAACGTCACCGTTGCCGGCGGAGTACTGGATGAAAAGGAACTGCAGAACTACATTCAGCATGTGTGCGAAAAGCATCCGGGCCGGCACATCAAATCTATGGAAGTGGAGCTCGACGGAGAGTATGTCAATTTGAAATATGAGCTTGAGCCGGTACCATTTGACCGAATTCGGCGCATCACCGGTTACCTGGTAGGCGGCACAGACCGCTGGAACGACGCGAAGCTGGCCGAGTTGAACGACCGTGTGGTTCACGGCATGGGCAGATCTTTCACCTGATAACCTGTCAAAAACATAGAACCCACCGAATTCGGTGGGTTCCTTTTTGTATTCTAAAAGCAAAAGGGAGCCAACCATCGGTTGACTCCCTTTTCTAAAACACCCATGCAAACAAATTCCAAAAGCATCGCCCGAACCCTTTGGAACACATGGGATATTTTTATCAGACCCCCGCCAGAACGGGTCACTCCTGCAGAGCAGAAGTTTATGTATATGCCACAATAATAGCACGATTTTATCACGCTGTCAATTCTTTTTACACAAATCCAATTCGATTTTAATTGCTTCCATCACCTGTTCCCAGGGCGGCGTTTTTGTGTCGATCACGTCGATTCGGTTGCTCAGGCGGTTCTTTGAAATGCAGCGCATTTGCTCGATCAGAATTACTCCCCGCACGGGACAGTCCGGCTTTAATCGGCGGATATAAATGTGGGTGGGCAGCTTTGCTTTGGTTTCGTCGGTGATCGGCGCCACAATCGTAGTGGGGCTGTGCAGGTTGCCCTTGTCGTTTTGCAGTATGATGGCCGGCCGGAATTTATCCTGCTCAGACCCGATGTTCCGGCCGAAGTTACAGTGGTAAATTTCCCCCTTTTTCACGACCAGTGAATTGGGCGGGTTGCGAAATTTGTATTTGTACTTTTCCTCGAACCACAGCGCAAAATCGGTGACCTCGGCAAGCCACCGGGCACTGTGGTTTTTCAGTCTGCCGTCTTCGGTAATCATCCGTAAAAGCCGCGCAAATGTATTTCTGATATCCTGCATCCTCGCTTTTTCTGTGTCAGCCGGCACCAAAGGCCCCCCTTTTATCAAAATGATAAGCTCCGCCCCTTTTTGCGGCGGGTTCCCAAACGGGAATACAAAATCAGGCGGCGGAGAAAGCTCCCCAATCCTCCCGATAAAGCAATCTGCGCGCCGCCCGGTTCGGCAAAGAGAAACCGGCGGCATGCAAAATCAGGTACATGTACCCGATCGAATTTGTTCTTTCATTAATATTACGACAACTTTTCGTTCTAGTAAATATGTTTCTGGATTATTGAGCGATATTCTTTGAATATTTTGAAGCCTTTTTCGCTTTCTGTATGAAAAGCTCCTCTGCCGCGAAGCCGAATCTCAAAAATTTTGGCATTCAGTCAAAATTTTCCCCCGCCTCTCATAGTAATGAAGTATCACAACGGCATCAGCGGTACATTTGAAAGCGGCGTTTTTCTCCCGGTTCAAACGGGGGAGAAAACGACCTTGCTTTGAGAGCTGCATGTCGCGGCAGTAAATTTGGCAGCGAACGGAGGGGCGGACATGTCGTTTGGATTGGCGCTTTCGGGCGGGGGAATCCGCGGGGCGGCGCATGTAGGGGTGCTTTTGGCGCTGGAGGAGGCGGGCATGGTGCCCGATTCGATTGCGGGCGCCAGCGCGGGCGGAATTGTGGCGGGGCTCTATGCGGCGGGGTATTCCGCGCACGAGCTGCGCGGCATTGTGCAGGAGCTGGTCGGGGGAGGGCGCTCCCTGCTGGACCCGGACTATCTGGGTCTGCTGCGGGCGGTGCCGCAGATGCTGACCGGCAGAGAGGTAAAGCTTTCCGGATTTTTAAAGGGCGATCGGCTGGAGGATTACCTGTGCGGGCTGACGGGCGGGAAGATGATGCGCGACCTGAATATGCTCACGGTGATCCCCTGTGCAGATCTCACCTCCGGCCTGACGATCGCGTGCACCAGCCATTTGCGCGGGGTTCAGCAGCTGGAGCGCGGGCGCTGGAGCT
>OBWS01000326.1_pt1 | contig 28607 bp, 28 predicted proteins | sample 1495291 | NCBI WGS metagenome assembly OBWS01 (sample SAMEA2580090, study PRJEB22360) | human gut metagenome | biome: human gut; feature: human-associated habitat; material: faeces | place: Denmark | collected 2008/2010 | reverse complement strand
ACGACGCCAACATTCTGTGCATGGGCGGCCGTGTGATCGACGAGGAAACGGCGGTTAAGCTGACCAAAATTTTTCTCGAAACCCCGTTTGAAGGCGGGCGGCATGCGAGAAGAATCGCGCAGATCAAAGAAATTGAAGACGGAGAAAAGCTGTAAAGGAGTAAACGGATGGAACATCAGGTTTTTGAAATGACACACCCCCTCATTCAGCACAAGCTGACTTTTTTAAGGGATAAGAACACAGGCTCCAAGGAGTTCCGCAGCTTGGTTGGCGAAATCGCCATGCTGATGTGCTATGAGGCCACACGAGATCTTCCCTTGGAAGAAACACGGGTCGAGACGCCGGTCGCAATGGCCACCACAAAGGTGCTGTCGGGCCGCAAGCTGGCATTTGTGCCGATTCTGCGCGCGGGCCTCGGCATGGTAGACGCCGTGCTCGAGCTGGTTCCCGCCGCGAAGGTGGGCCATATCGGCCTGTACCGCGACCACGAGACCTTGCAGCCGGTAGAGTATTACAGCAAGCTGCCGCAGGATACCAACGAGCGCGACGTGATTGTGCTAGACCCCATGCTGGCTACCGGCGGTTCCGCTGTGGATGCGATCAACATTATCAAGCGCAGCCATCCCAAGAGCATTAAATTTATGTGCGTTATCGCGGCGCCCGAGGGCGTTGAGGCGCTCTCCAAGGCCCACCCTGATGTGCCGATTTACTGTGCTCATATTGACGACCATCTCAATGAATCCGGATATATCGTTCCCGGCCTGGGCGACGCGGGCGACCGGATTTTCGGCACCCTGTAACACAAAGCGCCGGGCTGCCGTGCCCGGCCCACTTCGGGCCGGCGCTGGCGGATTCCCGCAAAAGGCAAAAAGAGATTCTTCCTAAGAAGCGGTGATTTTCACCGAGTTTAGGAAGAATCTTTTTTGATATGGCCGGTTATTTTTCGTTGCGGCTTTTGTATTCCTGGTACAGAAAATCCTTCAGAATCAGAATGCGTCCGCTTCGCTCAGGCCGAGCTGGAAATTTGTCAACCAAACGTAACCTTTTCGGCTTTTTACAACCGCTTGACAAAATTGCCGCTGATGTCCAGTCGATCGTTGATGATGATAAACGCCTGAGGGTCGATATCCCGAACGATCCGCTTCATGCGGCTGATTTCAAATTTGGAAACCACCGTCATAAAGATATACGACTGTTCGTGTGTGTAAGCGCCGTAGCCCTGCCAGCAGGTAACGCCGCGGTGCAGAAGCTGAACGATGGTATCGGCTACCTCGGGGTGCCTTGTAAAGATCATAGCGCTCGATTTTATGTTCTGATAATGGGTTCTGTCCACTACCAGAGAGGTTGCGGCAGAGAAAATAACGGAGTACACCACCACTTCCACCTCAAAACGGAAGAGGCAGTACAAAAATACGATACTGCTGACAGAAATGCCGAGCTTGCCGACGCTCATGTCAGGGAATTTTTTGGTGCAGTACACGCCGATGATGTCGGTTCCGCCGCCGGAGCCGCCGGAGCGCAGGGTCAGGCCGATCCCGGAGCCCGCGATCAGTCCGCCGATGACGCAGGCCGTGAGGTAATCGTTAATGAGCGGTGTGCTCGGAATCGGAATGATCGTCATCGCCATCGACTGGCTTGCGACGGTCAGCACGGTTTTCAGGAAAAACGTACGGCTGATTTCCCGGTAGGCGAGCAGCAGAAGGGGAATGTTCAGAACCATCATCATCACGCCGGCCAGATTGAAGGTTTGCGGAATATTCAGGTGCAGAACATTGACGGCAAGATCGGAGAGAACCTGCGCAATGCCGATGAATCCGCCGTTATACAGCTTGAGCGGAACAATAACGGTATTCAGGTTCGCGGCGCAGATGATTCCCCCTAAAACAGAGAAAAGGTAGCCTGGCAGCAATTGCAGGTGTTCTTTATGCAGCATATGCGATTTTTGCATGGACGATCCCCCTGATTCTATATCTGTTTCCATTATATCGGGCGGGAAAAAGAAGTCAAGCGGTGAACTGCGTAACTGAAAAATATCTTTTTATTCAAATTTTAATCAAGTAAGTTCTGGAATACGGAAAAAAATATTTTATTTTTAAAAAAAGTGTGGTATAGTGAATGACAGTGTTCCAGATATAATGAAAAAGGAGTGGAAGTCCCGGGATGAATAGTCCGAATCATGTGCTCATCGGACTGATTGTATACGAGTATGTAGCTGAAAAATATGGTGTTCGGCTGGACAGAGCCAGCTTCCTGAAGGGAAATACCAGCCCGGATCATTCTCTTTCTTTCCTCAGGCCGCATCGCATGCGCTATTGCAAGGATATGGTAAGGAGAAAGATCGGCCGCACCTGCCGCCTGGAATGGCAGGATAAGAATCGGCAGCTGTCCAAAAAACTGGGAGTTTTGTGCCACTACTATTCCGATTTTCTCTGCCTGGCGCACAGCTCTGAATTTGACGGCACTCTTTCAGAGCATATTCAGTACGAGCAGGACCTGTTGTTTTACATGGGCAATCATATGGAATATTTCAAAGGCCTGGATTACGTGCCTGAAATAGAGGTTCCTTTGACGGTACAGGAAATTTATGAACATATGCACGATCGTGTTCACCAAAAATATGAGCTCGGGCAGGACTTTGAGACCGAACTGTTCTTTGCGATTCGATCCTGCATTGAGCTGGTGCTGTATGTGTTTTATCACGGCCGCTGTGTGGCCCAGCCGGTTGTACAGCGGTAATGCTTCTTTTCATTTATCCTATAGCATAAGCGTAATTTTGGGGTATGCGGCGCTGCCGTGTACCCTTTTTCTTTTTTTGTGCTTTTATCATTTTAAAAAGGGGGATTTATTTGTTCCGGGTTCTGTGATAGTTTCATAGTAATAAAAGGTTATGGGCATCTTATGGAAAACAGGAAAAGGGTGAAGAAAATGGATGCTTGGAAAAATTCAAACGACAAAAAGGGCACTGCGGCACAGGCTTTTTACCGCCCGGCGCAGCAGAAGACGCTGGAACGGCTGTGGGACAGCGGGACGCAGCTGTTTTACCGCAGAGACCGAAAGCGCATCGCAACGGCCGGTGCATATCCGCAGGGCTTTTACCGCACGGGCTCGGTCAAAGAGTTGCACTGATTTGGTTTGTTTTTTGCTGGACAGATGTCTTTGAATCCGCTATGATTATGCCAGAAGAAAGTGTGAAAGGGAGGGAGAACATGCTGCACGAAGAAGTAAAGGAAGAAATCCTGCGCCAGCTGGCGGAGTACGGTGAGCGCGGAATCAGTCTCGATCTGGCGGAGCGGATGACAAAGGCGGCGCGTGAAAAGGCAAAAGAGGTGGGGGTACCGATTTCCGCCGCCGTGGTGGATGCAGGGGGAAACCGGATTCTGCACCTGCGGATGGACGGCGCGCTGTTGATCAGCGTGGACGCCGCGTTCAGCAAGGCGTACACCTCGGCCTCTTTAGAGACTCCTACCGGGAGCCTGCACGAACGAACCGTTCCCGATGGGGCTCTGTACGGGCTCCACACGATGTTTGGCGGCAGATACTGCGTGTTCGGCGGCGGGCTTCCGGGCCGGCAGACTGGCCGGCGCAGTCGGAATCAGCGGCGGAACCGTGGAGGAAGACACCCTGATTGCCGAAGCGGCGGTGAGCGCCTGCCCGGAGTTCAGCTGGACTAAAAAGTAGCGATTGGCCGGATTTAAAAAGACTCTCTTTGGGAATGTTCCCGCAAAATAAAATGAGCACGCGCACAGCCAGAGTTTAAAAAGCAAGGTGTTGTTCCGGTGGAACAGCACCTTGCTTTTTTGCGGGATAGGGCAGAGATTTTTTCCCATTTCCCGTCATATTCTTTTAAGGGCCGCACATCGGCGGCAGCAGCCCAAATTTTCCAGTAAAAGGTAAATTTCAAATCGATCCGGCGATCGATAATGACAAAATCCGACAATCGTGATATACTGAAAAAAATCATGATTGCTTGAACGTGTGCAGAAATTCATCAACAGTTTTTCATAAAAGCCACAGAATGGTTCAAGAGCAAGGCAAGCCCTATGAATGGAAATAAAGGAGTTATTTTTTATGCAGGACGAAAGAAACCAGACACAAAACAGTGAAACAGAGCCGAAGGACCCATATAAATTTGTTTTTATCGATCCGAAGCTGATCCGAAGCGCTGCGGAAACGGTGAAACAGCAGCAGGAGGATTTGCAGGAGCTGATTGCAAGAGCCGAGGACGACGATTTGGAGGCAAAGCACCAGCTTGCCCTCTGCTATTACCGCGGGACGGGCGGCGTAAAACAGGACGGTGAAAAGGCCTTCTATTGGTTTCAGCAGGCGGCCGAGCAGGGGGATGTTTCTGCTCAGTACAATTTAGGCGCGTGCTATGAAAACGGGATCGGCGTGAAGCAGGATTACGAAAAAGCGGTGTCCTTGTACCGTGAGGCGGCGGAGCAGGACTTTCCGTCCGCACAATGTGCTTTGGGGCTGTGCTATGAAATCGGGCAGGGCGTCGAAATGGATAAAGACAAGGCGATGGAGCTGTACCTGCTGGCCGCAGAGCAGGAGTATGCCCCGGCGCAGTGCAATCTGGGCTTTTTCTATTACCACGGGATTGCGGTGGAAGAGAACGACGCCGAGGCTGTCGTCTGGTTCTCCAAGGCGGCGGAGCAGGAGTATCCGCGCGCGCAGTTTTTGCTGGGCGAATGCTTTGAATATGGATACGGCGCGGAAAAAGATACCGACAAGGCAGTCGAGCTGTACCGCCAGGCGGCGGAGTCGGAATTTGCGCCTGCGCAAACGCGTCTGGGCCTGATTTATCTTCACGCGCTCGGCGTAGAGCGGGACGCGGAACAGGCTGTCACCTGGTTCAACAAAGCGGTGGAGCAGGAGTATCCGCAGGCAAGATGTGTTTTGGGTGAGTGCTACGAAAACGGATGGGGGATAATGCAGGATCTGGAAAAAGCCCGGGAGCTGTATCTTCTTTCCGCGGAACAAGGCTATGCGCCCGCGCAGTGCAACCTGGGCTATTTGTACTATACCGGCACCGGTGTGGAGGAAGACAACGAGGAGGCTGCCCGCTGGTTTGAAAGGGCGGTCGAAAAAAAGCATCCCCGTGCGCAGTGCCTGCTTGGTCTGTGCTATGAAAATGGCTATGGCGTGGAAGAGGATAAGGCAAAAGCGGCAGAGCTGTACCGCCTTTCGGGGGAACAGGGCTATGCGCCCGCGCAGTGCAATCTGGGCTATTTCTATTACACCGGCGTCGGTATGGAAGAAAACAACGAAGAAGCCGTGAGCTGGTTCTCCAAGGCGGCCGAGCAGGGGTATCCGCGTGCGCGGCATCTTTTGGGCATCTGCTATGAAAACGGCTACGGCGTGGAGCGGAACCCGGCCCGTGCGGCGGAGCTGTATCAGGCGGCGGCCGAGCAGGAGTACCCCGATGCGCGGTGCGCGCTCGGCGTACTGTACGAATACGGGATGGGCGTGGAGCAGGACAAGGAAAAAGCGGTAGAACTGTACCGTGCTTCGGCGGAGCAGGACTATGCGCCCGCGCAGTGCAACCTGGGGTATTGCTATTACTGCGCGATCGGGGTGGAAGAAAACAACGAAGAGGCCGTACGCTGGTTTTCCAAAGCGGTGGAGCAGAATTTCCCGCGCGCGCAGTGCCTGCTGGGTGAATGCTACGAAAGCGGCTATGGGGTGGAAACGGATAAGGCAAAGGCGATGGAGCTGTACCGCCTGGCGGCGGAGCAGGGCCACACGACCGCGCAGTGCAATCTGGGCTTCTTTTACTATGTTGGTATTGCAACAGAGGAAAATAACGAGGAAGCCGTTCGCTGGTTCACCAAGGCGGCGGAAAAGAACTATCCGCGCGCACAGAATCTGCTGGGCGAATGCTATGAGAACGGCTACGGCGTGGAGCGGGATCTGACCCGGGCAAGGGAGTTCTACCAAAAGGCCGCGGAGCAGGGCTACGCCCCGGCACAGTGCAATCTGGGCAATTTCTATTATTATGGCGTCAAGACAGAGGTTGACTACGAGGAGGCCGTTGGCTGGTTTACCAAGGCGGCGGATCAGGGGCATGCCCGCGCACAGCGCATGCTGGGCCAGTGCTACGCGCAGGGCCGCGGCGTAGAGGCAAATCCGAAACGGGCAGTCGAGCTTTACCAGCTTGCCGCCGACAAAAAGGATTCCGATGCGCAGTGCGACCTGGGCCTGTGCTATGAATGCGGCGAGGGCGTGGAAGAGAACAAGGAAAAGGCAATGGAGCTGTACCGCCTTTCCGCGGAACAGGGGAATGCCCGCGCACAGTGCAATCTGGGCTTTTTCTACTACCACGGCATCGCCGTGGAGGAGGACAATGAGCAGGCCGTCCATTGGTTTACCAAAGCGGCGGAGCAGGACTATACCCGGGCGCAGCATTTGCTGGGCGTGTGCTATGAACACGGCTGGGGCGTGGAGCGTAACCCCGAGAAGGCGGTGGAGCTTTACCAGATCGCAGCGAAAAAGAATCATCCGGTGGCGCAGTGCGATCTTGGCTATTGCTACGAGGTTGGCTGCGGTATAGAGAAAGACGTGGTAAAAGCGGTGGAGCTGTTCCGCCTTTCGGCGGAGCAGGGGTATCCCCGAGGGCAGTCGAATCTGGGGAATTGCTATTATTATGGCCATGGTGTGCAGGAGGATAACGACCAGGCGTTTTACTGGTTCTCCAAAGCCGCCGAACAGAAACATCCCCGCGCTCAATTCCGCATGGGACAATGCTATGAATTCGGCTATGGCACGGAAAAGAACATGGAGAAAGCGATTTATTGGTATCAGCTGGCCGTGGATCAGGGGTACGAAGATGCTTTGATCGTTCTTGGAAACCGGTATAATGACGGTGTAGGGGTCGCGCAGGATTACGAAAAAGCCGTTGAGCTGTATGAAAGAGCGGTGAATGCGGGGAGCAGCGACGGAATGGTGAACCTTGGGCGGTTATATCGCTATGGCCATGGGGTGAAAGCGGATTTGGAAAAAGCGGTATCGCTGTTTCGGCAGTCGATGGAAATGGGGTGCGATGAGGCTTTCGGCAACCTGGCGGACTGCTACGAGAGCGGCCAGGGCGTAAAGCAGGATTTTGCCGAGGCGATGCGGCTGTACCTGCTGGGAGCGGAGCGGGGCGACGAAACAGCGATGTTCAGCATCGGGAAGCTGTATGAAAACGGCAGGGGTGTATCGAAGGATCTTGTCAAGGCGGCGGAATGGTACCACAAGGCGGCGGAAAACAAGGATGCGGAGTCCTGCTATCGGCTTGGGTATTTCTATGAGAAGGGAACCGGCGTAAAACAGGATACCGACAAAGCCCTTGAGATGTACCGGCGGGCGATAGAGCTTGGATATGAAAAAGCCAAAACAGCCCTGAAGCGCCTGGAGGGCAAATCAAAGCGATGGGGCGGTTTGTTCTCGCTGTTCAAGCACTGAGAATAAGAACAGTATGGCCGGGAGCGGTTTTTCGGAACCGCTCCCGGCCATTTGCTGTTCAGACCCGCGAGTGCGATTGGTCAAGTGCTCCACAGAACTCCCCTGCGGTAAAAAGCAAAACAAGGCGGAGGCGGTGCCGAAATGAACCTTTTTCGGCATCGCTTCCCATATCTTGATTTTACATGATTTTGGTCTGAATTTCGTTACCGGCAATCCGGGGAGAAATGCTATGATAAAGTAACGGAAAACTGTACCCGAAAGGCCGGCCCAAGGAACCCGCGGCCCGTTTTTCGGGGAGAAAAAGCCCTGTGGAAGTGATCAATTCAAGGAGGAGACGTTCTTATGGAAGAAAAGAAGAAACACGAAGCCGCGTCCCCGCAGAAATTGGCGGAATTACAGCACTTGGATCTGGAAAACTTCTATAAACAGCCGGACGAAGCGGTGAAAAAGGAGCAGGCGGAGGATTGCCCCGAATGCTACTACCCTCAGGCCGAAGAAGAGGAGAAGAAAAAACAGGCGCAGGAGTGTGCGCAGTGTTTCTATCAGCCGGAACAACCGGAAGCAGGCGGCAACAATAGCTGAAAAAGAGAAATGGCTGCGTCTCTGGTTTGGGGGCAGCCTTTTCTCATTTTATATCCCAATTTATCATTACCATGCGAAGGGGGAATGTGTGTGAAGCTGGAGGAACTCAGAACATCGGGCGGCGATCATCTGACGCGTATTGTTCAGGAGATTGTTCCCGGAAAGCAGATCACCATGGCGCACATCATCTGCAGCCCCGATCCGGTCATTTATCAAAAGCTGGGTCTGGATCCGAGAGTGGATTACGAGCACGCGGCGGTGGGCATTATCACCATCTCGCCCAGTGAGACCGCCATCATCGCGGCCGACATCTGTATGAAAAAGTCCGCAATTGAAATCGGTTTTATCGACCGCTTCAGCGGGACGCTGATCATTACCGGCAGAATGGCCGACGTATCGGTGGCTTTGGAATCGGTGCTGGAATATACGGAAAACGTCATGGGATTTACCGTGTGCAATCTGACAAAGGCATAGGTGTTTAACATTGAAAAGAATTATTCTGATCGGCAGGGCGGAGTGCGGAAAAACCACGCTGACGCAGGCGCTGCGCGGCCACAAGCTGCAATACCATAAAACGCAGGCGGTCAACCGTCACGACGTTGTGATCGATACCCCCGGAGAATACGCGGAAAACCGGGAGCTTGCCCGGGCGCTCATCTTATACTCCTACGAGGCGGACGTCATCGCGCTGATGCTCAGCTCCACAGAGGATTACTCTCTGTTCAGCCCCAATATTGCGGCGGGGGCCACCCGCCCGGTGATTGGGATTGTCACGCAGATCGACCGGCAAAACGCGCGCCCCGACCGCGCGGAGACCTGGCTGCGTCTGGCCGGGTGCAAAACCGTATTTCGCGTCAGCGCCTTTACCGGCGAAGGGATCGAAGAGGTTCTGGATTATTTGGAGGCGGGGCAGGTGAACCGCTGCAATGTCTGAATTTTACCGGCAGATATTTTAATTTCGCCGGAGAAATACATGAGAGGAGGAGAAATATGTTGGTGAAAAATACCAAAGTCTTGCTTTTGACAGGGGATTTTACGGAGGATTATGAGATTATGGTTCCGTTTCAAACCCTGCTGACCTTCGGCGTGGCTGCCGATGCGGTCACGCCGGGAAAACGGGCGGGAGAATTTATTAAAACAGCCGTGCACGATTTTGAGGGCGACCAGAGCTATACGGAAAAGCCCGGCCACCGCTTTCTGCTCAATGCTGCCTTCGATTCCTGCAGTGCCGCGGATTATGACGGGCTGTATCTTACCGGCGGCCGGTGCCCGGAGTATTTGCGCCTGAACCCGAAGGTACTGGCGCTTGTGCGGGAGTTTCTGGGGCAGGGGAAACCGGTGGCGGCTATCTGCCACGGGATTCAGATTCTCACCGCGGCGGGGGTTGTGCGCGGGCGCAGGCTGACGGCATACCCCGCCATTCAGCCGGAGGTCGAAGCGGCCGGGGGAACCTATCTTGCGGCGGAATCCGACCAGGTTATCTGTGACGGCAATCTGATCACCGCGCCCGCCTGGCCGGCCCATCCGGCGATTCTGCGCGCGTTTTTAAAGGCCATGGGCGTGTCGGAATTTCTGTGCTGAAGCTACATAAAAATGGAGTTTATTTGAGGTGCTGTTTCTTCCCTGCCATTGGCGGCCAGAGAAATAGCTCTTTGAAAGCAGACTCGCTTTTGCTCCGAAATAAGCTGTAAAAACAGAGAAATCGTCGAAGGGAGGAACTGCCTGGCCGTTTTGGCCCGGTTCCTCCCTTCGTAAATATGAACAAAAAAACCAAATTTGTTCTGTAAGGTTATGTTTTTTAGTTTGTATTTTACAGATTTATGTCTGGATTGTGTTAGGGAGAAGATAGGGGGATCCGTTATAATGAGAACGACACAAAACACAGCATCAATATGCACGTCATGCGTGATTCCATGAATTTATAAGGAGGTTGTAAAATGCTAGCGAAAGGTTTTTCACAGCCCACACAAAGGGTAGAGAAGCTGAAAAGAATGATTCTGGATGCCACTCCCTATGTGGAGTCGGAGAGAGCGGTTTTAGTGACCGAGTCTTTCAAAGAGACAGAAGGTCTTCCGGTCATTCTCAGAAGAGCGAAGGCGGTTGAAAAGATTTTCAACCAGCTGCCGATCACCATCCGGGATGATGAGCTGATTGTCGGCGCCATTACGAAAAATCCCCGTTCCACCGAAATCTGCCCTGAATTCTCTTACGATTGGGTGGAGAAGGAATTTGAAACCATGGGCAGCAGAATCGCCGACCCGTTCCAGATTCCGAAAGAAACTGCGGCCGAGCTGCACGAGGCGTTCCAGTACTGGGAGGGCAAAACCACCAGCGCTCTGGCGGACTCCTATATGTCGCAGGAGGCCAAAGACGCGATCGCGTCGGGCGTCTTTACGGTAGGCAACTATTTCTATGGCGGCGTCGGACACGTTTGCGTCGACTACGGCAAGGTCATGCAGATCGGCTTCCGCGGCATCATTACAGAAGTGGTGGAAGCGATGGAGCACATCGACCGCACGGACCCCGAATATGTGCGCAAGGAGCAGTTCTATAAGGCCGTGATCATTTCGTACAACGCGGCGATCCGTTTCGCGCACCGCTATGCGGAGAAGGCCAGAGAGCTTGCGGCTACCGAGCAGAACCCCACCAGAAAAGCGGAGCTTTTGCAGATCGCCAAGAACTGCGAGCGCGTGCCGGAGTACGGCGCAACCAATTTCTACGAGGCCTGCCAGTCGTTCTGGTTCGTGCAGATGATGCTGCAGATCGAATCCAGCGGCCACTCCATTTCTCCCGGTCGCTTCGACCAGTACATGTATCCTTTCTATAAAGCGGATAAGGACATAACCCCCGAATTCGCACAGGAGCTGATCGACTGCATCTGGATCAAGCTCAACGACGTGAATAAAACGCGCGACGAGGTTTCCGCACAGGCATTCGCCGGTTACGCGGTGTTCCAGAACCTCGGCGTGGGCGGCCAGAACGAAGAGGGACTGGACGCCACCAACGAAATCTCTTATATGGCCATGGAAGCCTGCGCGCACGTTCGTCTGCCCGCCCCTTCGTTCTCCATCCGCGTATGGCAGGGCACTCCGGACGAATTCCTGTACAGGGCCTGCGAGCTGGCCCGTCTCGGCATGGGCGTTCCCGCCATGTACAACGACGAAGTCATCATCCCCGCTCTGGTCAACCGCGGCGTTACCCTGCGCGACGCGAGAAACTACTGCATCATCGGCTGCGTGGAGCCACAGTGCCCGCACAAAACGGAGGGCTGGCACGACGCCGCGTTCTTTAATGTGGCGAAGGTGCTCGAGATCACTCTCAACAACGGCAAGGTCGGCGACAAGCAGCTTGGGCCGGTTACCGGTGAGATGACCAGCTGGAAGAGCATGGATGATTTCTATACGGCGTTCAAAAAGCAGATGGCTTATTTTGTCCACTATCTGGCCGAGGCCGACAACTGCGTCGACATCGCGCACCGCGAGAGAGCCCCGCTGCCGTTCCTTTCCGCTCTGGTAGAGGACTGCATCGGCCGCGGAAAATCCCTGCAGGAGGGCGGCGCGATATATAACTTCACCGGCCCGCAGGCATTCGGTGTAGCGGATACGGGCGACTCCGTATATGCCATTCAGAAGCATGTGTTCGAGGAGAAGAACGTCACTCTTGAGCAGCTCAAGGAGGCGCTCGACGCCAACTTCGGCTACCCTGTGAGCGCGTCTCCCGCCGCTCCCGCAGGCGATGCCAGCCAGGAGACCGAGCTGAAGGTGTACGAGGCGGTCAAGAAGATTCTCGGCAACGCCAGTTCCATCAATCTGGCAGATATTCAGAAGAAGATTTCCGCAATGGACTTCTCCGGAAGTGCCGGCGATCCCGCCAAGTACGATCACCTGCGCCGTTTGCTGGACAGCACGCCCAGCTTCGGCAACGACGACGATGAGGTTGATATGGTTGCCCGCAAGTGCGCGCAGATCTACTGCTTTGAGGTAGAGAAGTACCGCAATCCCCGCGGCGGCCAGTTCCAGGCCGGTGTGTACCCGGTATCGGCCAACGTGCTGTTCGGCAAGGATGTTGCGGCGCTGCCTGACGGGCGGCTGGCAAAGCATCCTCTGGCAGACGGCGTGTCTCCCCGCTCCGGCAAGGACTCCAAGGGCCCGACGGCCGCTTCCAACTCCGTTGCCAAGCTCGATCACTTTGTCGCTTCCAACGGCACGCTGTACAACCAGAAGTTCCTGCCCTCCGCTGTTGCAGGCGATAACGGCCTGAAGAACTTTGCCTCCGTGGTCAGAAGCTACTTTGACCACAAGGGAATGCACGTTCAGTTCAACGTCATCGATAAGGAAACGCTTCTGGCCGCGCAGCAGCATCCGGAAGACTACAAGGATCTGGTTGTCCGCGTTGCGGGCTACAGCGCTCAGTTTGTCGTTTTGGCCAAAGAGGTGCAGGACGACATCATCAACCGCACGGCGCATACTTTCTAATCGGCAGGCAGTCGGGTTTATTTGAAAAAGCGCTGCGCGGGAAAGCATCACACAGATGCCAATGAAACCAAGGGAGTTGTGAGAATGCCTTCACCAATCGATTACAGTGCCGCCGGTACCGTGTTTAATATGCAGCGATACTCCATTCATGACGGGCCGGGGATTCGTACGATCGTGTTTTTAAAAGGCTGCCCGCTGTCTTGCCTGTGGTGCTGCAATCCCGAGTCGCAGAACCCGAAGCCGGAAGTGATGTACCAGGCTTCTCTGTGTATCCACTGCGGAAAATGTATTAAGGCCTGTAAATTCGGGGCGATCGATCCCCAGAACGCAGGGCTTTTAGACCACACAAAATGCGTTGCCTGCGGGGAATGCGTGAATGTGTGCCCGGCCGGCGCGCTGACCATGAAAGGCCAGCGCCTGACCGTGGAGCAGGTGATACAGGAGCTAAAGCGCGATGAGATCAATTATCGCAGGTCTGGCGGCGGAATTACACTGTCCGGCGGGGAACCCCTGCTGCAAAGCGGTTTTGCAGTTGAACTGCTGAAGGCCTGTCACGCGAAAGGGTGGCATACAGCCATTGAAACCACTGCATATGCCTCTGCCGAAGCCATTGAAACGGTGTTCCCGTTCATCGATTTGGCCCTTCTGGACATCAAATCGCTGAACAACGAGATCCACCGGAAAGTGACCGGAGTTTCCAATGAAATCATTTTGAAGAATGCAAAGCGTATTTCCGAGCTGACAGAGACGGTGGTGCGGGTGCCGACCATTCCGGGAGTGAACGCCAGTCCCGAAGGGATCAGCGCGATCTGTGAATTTGTACTGACCCTGCACCGGGTAAAAACGGTTCATCTGCTGCCCTACCATACGTATGGGGAAAATAAATACGATCTTCTGGGCAGGGAGTATTTGATGGATGCGAACGTGTCGCTGTCTGCGGAAGACGCCGAGCAACTGAAACAAATTGTGGAAAGCTACGGCCTGAACTGTGTGATCGGCGGATAGCAAATTTAAGAGAAACGGAGGATAGACAATGGATCAGCAATTAATTGAGAAAGTGATCAATCAGGTCGCTGAGGAGCTAAAGCAGAAGCCGGAGGAATCCGCTCCTTCCTGCTGCGGGTCTTTGGGGGTGACGGAGTTTGTCGGAACCGCTGTCGGCGATACGATTGGTCTTGTGATTGCAAGCGTAGACCCGCTGCTGGTGGAAAGACTGCACTTGGGCAAATACCGTTCCATCGGAATCATCGGCGGGAGAGTGGGCGCAGGCCCGCAGATCATGGCGGTGGATGACGCCGTAAAGGCAACCAATACGGAGGTTATCTCGATCGAGCTCCCCAGAGATACCAAGGGCGGAGCAGGCCACGGCAGCCTGATTTACATCGGCGCCGACGATGTTTCGGATGCCAGAAGAGCGGTGGAAATCGCTCTGGCAAGTCTGGATAAGTACTTTGGCGATGTGTATGGAAATGAGGCCGGGCATCTGGAATTCCAGTACACGGCAAGAGCCAGCTACTGCCTGGAAAAGGCGTTCGGCACCCCGCTCGGCAGAGCGTTCGGCATGGTGTGCGCCGGACCCGCGGCAATCGCCACGGTTTTGGCCGATGTTGCCGTTAAGGCCGCCAACGTCGAGGTGGTCAGCTACAGCTCTCCCTCGCAGGGAACCAGCTATTCAAACGAAGTGATCCTCACCTTTACCGGCGATTCCGGCGCGGTGCGTCACCGTGTACTGTCGGCGGTCGAGGGGGGCAAAAAGCGGCTGGGCGCTTGGGGCAGCGAGCCAAAATCGACAACACAGCCTTATATTTAAGTGTAAGTGCCGGCGGAACAGCCGGATGACAACAAAGGAGGATCCATATGAATTCTGATGCATTGGGCATGATTGAGACCAAAGGACTGGTAGGAGCGATTGAGGCAGCCGACGCCATGGTAAAGGCTGCGAACGTTTCTCTGGTCGGGTACGAAAAAATCGGTTCCGGGCTGGTAACCGTGATGGTGCGCGGCGATGTCGGTGCGGTTAAGGCCGCCACAGACGCCGGTGCGGCTGCCGCAAGGCAGGTTGGCGAGGTCGTTTCCATCCACGTGATTCCGCGCCCGCATTCCGATACGGAAAAGATTATCCCCACGATGGCTTCCAAATAACAGTTTACCGATTCCCAAGGCAGGTGCGGGCGAAATTTTTGTTGATTCTGTGTTTTCGTCCGCACACACTGCCGGGTGACATAGCGCCCGGAGCACTCCGTTCGCTGAAAGGGGTTGTAACCTTTGCTGGATCATAAGCTGCTCGAGCAGATGGTGCTCAAGGTCATCAGTCGGCTGGAAGAAGAGCACCTTCTTCCGCTTTTGCAGCGGAAGGCCTGTTATCTGATGCTGCCGGAACGCTGGCAGGACGATTATTTCAAACGGCTGGGCAGCCTTTCGGTTCCCTGCGATTTGCAGGTGATCTCCGTATTGCCCAAAGCACGATACAACGATTACTACATACAAAAGCTCAAAGAGCTCTTTCCCGGCAGCCTTGCAATAGAGCAGGAGCAGGCCTGGGAGGAGCAGCGGAAAGAATCCGTCACGGTCTTTCCGTTTCCCAGCAGGGCTCTGGTAGCCAAAACCGCGCTGTGCCTGGAGGATTCCTTTGAAACGCGATGGATCGGCCGGTGCTTTTCTCAGGGCCAAAAGGTCATTATGCTGCAAAGCGGCATGGAGCCGTTCAGCGGCAAAGAACCCAAAGCATACCGAACCAAAATAGAACAGTATATCCGAACCTTAACGGATTTTGGAATAGAGCTTTCCGACCAGCTTCCCGCGCCGCAGCCGCGCCGCGAACCGGCTGCAAAACCGTCGGCGGAAAGTAGCGCCAATAAAAGAGTTATTACCGAAGCGGATCTGGCCTTTGGCCTGACGGAGGGGAGGCTGGTTCTGCATCAGGGCGATCTCATTACCATGCTGGCCAGGGAAAAAGCCGCAGAAATGGGAATTCAGATCGTCAGGGAGTAACCGAAAAAGAACAGGAAACGAGGTGGCCAAATGAACGACGCGTTGGGTCTGGTAGAAATCAAAGGATTGGCCGGGGCAATCGCCGTGGCGGACGCGATGGTAAAAACCGCAAATGTGGGGTTGATCGGCATCGAAAAGGCAAAGGGCTTCGGCTGGATTACGATTAAGGTTTCCGGCGATGTGGGCGCAGTTACCGCGTCGGTGCAGACCGGTCGGGCCGTGGCGGAGCAAAACGGCCAGCTGGTGTCCTTCAAAGTCATTCCGCGGCCGGCACCGAGCATCGGCGAGCTGTTTTGTAGTCCTGTCGCGCCGCAGCAGGAGCCGCCTCCGGAGAATCCCGGGCCGGGTGCTCCACCCCCCGCGGAGGATTTGCCGCCGCAGGACCCGCAGAGCGAGCCGCTGGCACAGCCGGAACAGACAAATACCGACGAGGCGGACGGAACAACGGCCGGGCCTGTAACGGCTCCGGTTCCGCCACAGGCTTCGCCGAAGGAAACGGCAATCCCGTTTGAGCAGGCCGTTCCGGAACAAACGGAATCCGCGGCGGAGCCGCAGCCGGAAGAAACCGGAAAGGCGGAATTGGAAGCGCCGCCGGTGGAGCCCCTGACAGAACCGGCAGCGCCGGCCGCAAAACAGCAAGCGTCGAAACAGGAGGCTTCCTCCGTTGTTGATTTGCAAGAGCGGCAGAGCGCCCCCGAAACCGCGGTGGAAAAAGTGGTTCCGACCGAAGTACAGCCGCAGATAAGCCCCGTTCCGGAAAAGAAAGCCGACCCCCCCGCCAAAAAAGGCAGGCCGGCAAGATCGCCGGGGCGCCCCTCAAAGAATAAGAAAAAGCCGGCAGATGCCGAGTCTCAGCAGCCTGGGGAGGAGAGTAGATGAACGCAGAGCAAATAGAAGCCCTTGTGGGTCAGGTTTACCAGAGTTACCAAAAGAATAACGCTCACACGCTGAAAAGCGGTGTTTTTTGCTCCGTGGATGACGCGGTGGCGGTTGCGGCCAGCGCATACCGGCAGTATTCTCAGCTTACCTTAAATCAGCGCCAGCAGGTGATCGACGCCGTGAAAGCGGATCTGCTTTTGAAAGTCGATGATCTGGCGCGCATGACGGTCGAAGAAACCGGCATGGGTGTTGCAGAGGATAAGAAAAAGAAGCTTCTTCTTGTTCTGCGGAAAACGCCGGGCACGGAAGATTTGGTCACGGAGGTAAAAACCGGCGACCATGGAATGACGCTGTATGAGCTTTCCTCCTACGGTGTGGTATGTGCGGTGCAGCCCTGCACCAATCCCTGTGAAACGCTGATCTGCAATACGATCGGCCTTCTCGCAGCCGGCAACGCGGTGATTCACGTGCCGCACCCCAGAGCGCTGGAGGTTTCTCAGCTCGTAACGGAGCTGGTCAGCAAGGCCGTCAGCCGCACCTGCGGAATCGACAATCTGGTTTCCACTCTGAGTGAAACCTCCATGGCGGTTACGCGCGAGCTGATCACGCACCCCGATATTTCTCTGGTGATCGCCACCGGCGGGATGGGAATGCTCCGGCAGGCCATGTCCTGCGGGAAAAAGGTGATCGGGGCCGGCCCCGCCAACCCGGTGGCCATCATCGATGAAACGGCGGATCTGCAAAAGGCTGCCCGCGACATCGTGTTCAGCGCTTCTTTTGACAACAATCTGACGTGCATTACCGAAAAGAGCATTGTCGTTGTAGACTCGGTCGCGGAGGAATTTCTCCGTGAACTGAAGAAAAATCATGTACATTGTGTCAGCGACCAGCAGGAGATGCTCCAGCTTACGCTGGCAACGGTAACGCCGGAAATGGTTCCGAATAAGGCCATGGAAGGAAAGAGCGCGCGGGAGATTCTTTCTGCAGCCGGTATGGACTGCGATGATTCGGTACGGCTGATCGTTGTGGATACGGTTCGCCAGCACCCGTTTGTAACGGAAGAGCTGCTCATGCCTCTGGTTCCGCTGGTACGTGCGAAGGACTTCGAGCAGGCCGTGGAATTTGCCTGCGAGATCGAGCAGGGGCTGCGCCACACGGCGACCATCCATTCGCGGCTGATCGAGCGGCTCAATTATGCCGCGCAAAAGCTGCAGACGGCGGTGTTCGTCAAAAACAGCTCCGCGCTGGCGGGAATCGGGTTTGACGGAGAGGGCGACACGAGCTTTACAATTGCCACCGCCACCGGGGAGGGAACCACAACCGCCCGGCACTTCTGCAGAAGGAGAAGATGCACCCTGGCCAACGCGTTTTCCATTCGCTGAAAGAGAAGGAGGACCCCCTTGCATACCATATTTTTAAAAACAAAAATTCACAGCGGAATCGGTTCCCTGCAGGTGCTTTCCGCTTATCGGAATCAAAAAATCTTTTTGGTCTGCGATGAATTCCTGCTGGGCAGCGGCGGGGTAAAGCTGCTGCTGGAGGCCGTCGACAATTCCTGCGAGGTGAGAATTTTTCACAAGGTGGTTCCGGATCCGCCGATGGATACGGTTGCGAAGGCTCTGGTCGAGTTCCGGCGTTTTGGGCCGCAGGTGATGATCGCCCTGGGCGGCGGTTCCGCAATTGACACCGCAAAAGGCGTTTTGTATCTTTCAAAGCAGATGCCCGGCGGCTCGGATGTTCGGCTGATCGCCGTGCCCACTACCAGCGGTACCGGGTCGGAGGTGACCTCCGTCAGCGTTCTGACCGACGAGGACTCCCATGTGAAGCATATGATCGTGGACGACATCATTCGTCCGGATGAGGCGATTCTGGACGCGCGTCTCGTTTTATCGGTGCCGCCGCGCGTTACGGCCAACACCGGCATAGACACCCTGACGCATGCGGTGGAAGCCTATGTGGGTCTGCATGCCGATTCGTTCAGCGACGCGATGGCGGAAAAAGCGGTGGAATTTGTCCATTCCTCGCTTCTGGCCTGTTACGGCAGCGGAAGCGATCTGGAGGCGAGAACCCGAATGCACGAGGCGTCCACCTATGCCGGAATCGCCTTCAACAAAGCCGGGCTGGGCCTTTCTCACGCTCTGGCGCATTCGCTCGGCGGTGTGTTTTACTCGTACATTCCCCATGGCTTGGCCAATGCGCTGGTATTAAAGGAGGTGATCCTGTTTAACAGCAAAGCCCCGGGCGTTTGCGCCCGGTACGCGGATCTTGCGCGGCGCACGGGTATTTCCACGGGAGCAAAGAGTAACCAGGATGCTGTTCTGGATTTGGTCCGCTATATTGAAGAGTTAAAATTTCAGATGAAAATGCCCGGTACGATCAGAGACTGCGGAATCTCCAGAAAGGAATACGACAAATCTCTGGCAACGCTCGCCCTGAACACACTGAAAGATTGGAGCCTTTCGTTAAATCCAACAAAAGCTGCGGCGGAAGACGTGGTGAAAATATTACATTCGATTTATTAGTCTTTCCTTTGCAGACAAGAATACGTTATAATAAAATTTGAGTGCTTTATTATAATCATTCTTGAACAAGGAAAGGATGTAAAGTATGGATAATTTATTTGAATCTGATCTTCATTCCGGCTTCCATGCGATCTCTGAAGAGAATGGCTCCATCAGTAATTTCAGTATCGCGCGCCTCTTTGGCATAAAGGTTTTGGAGAATATTCAGGATAAGATAGCGAAGGCGACCGGCCTTGCCTTTGTCACCGTTGATTACAGGGGCGAACCGATTACCGAGATGACTTCTTTTACTCCTTTCTGCCAGCAGGCTCGCAAAGATGAAAATGCCAAGCGGATCTGCATGTCGTCCGACGCATTCGGCGCGATTCAGGCGGCAGTGACCCAAAAAACCTATGTTTATTTTTGCCCGTGCGGGCTGATCGAGATCGCGATTCCGATCATCGTCCGCGGGCATTACCTGGGGGGCTTTATCGGCGGACAGATCCGCTGTGGGGACGCACCAACGGACATTTGCCGGCTGGAAAGCGTTCTGCACCATGACCGCAATCACAGAGAAGACCCGGAAATGGAGCGGCTGTTTGAGTCGATTGCCATCTACCCCTATGAAAAGTTCTTTCACATTGCCAATCTGGTCTCCCTGATCGTCAACCAGCTTGCGGAAAAGGAGCTGTCCCGCCTGGTTCAAAAGGAAAATCTGGATAAGGAGCTGGAAGTGCTCAACGAGCAGAAAAAAGAGATGGAGGCCGAGCTGGCCGCACTGAAAACACAGATGAATCCCTATTTTCTGTTCAAGAGCCTGAATGCGATCTCCAATCTTTCCGTCGTGGAGGACGCGCCCCGCACCAACCGCGCGATCAATCTGTTTGCGGAGTTCATGAAATCTAATTTTTCTGAAACGAGAGACAATGTCTTTGTGTCGGAAGAAATCGAGAATCTGGAGCGCTACCTGAAAATCCAGAAGGAGCGCATGGGCGATCAGCTGGAATACGTGCTCGACATTTCAGACGAGCTGAATATGCAGAAGATCCCGAGCAGGATTCTGCTCCCGTTTGTAGAGAGGGCCGTTTTCTACGGGATCGGGCAGAAGAAAGAGCACGGCACTCTGCGGATCGCCGCGCAGTATCAGGGAGATGACGTTGTGTTCCAGATCGAGGACAACGGCCCGGGTTTCGGCGACAAAAAAATCGCCCAGCTGTTTAAGCAGTACAAGGGCTCTTATGAGGGCGGCGCAATCGAGGCCAGCATCGCGTTCTCCCGGCAAAGACTGGTCAATTCCTTTGGCTCCGGGTACGATGCTGTAATCAAAAGCGCGGATGGCGTTGGAACCACCAGTACCGTACGCTACCCGAAAAACTTTGATGAAAAGGCTAATTGATCATGTATAAGATATTGATTGCAGATGACGAACAGCTGATGCGGGACGCTTTGCAGATCATGATCGAAAAAGTACCCGGCTTTGAGGTCGCGTTTTCCGTCAGCAATGGAGAAGATGCGGTGGAGCTGTGCCGAAAGGAAAAGCCGGATATTGTGTTTATGGACATCATGATGCCCGGAATGTCCGGAATTGAGGCCAGCAAACGAATTTATGCCAACAATCCCGAAATCACGATCTACATATTGTCTTCGTACAATCATTTCGATTTCGCCATTGAAGCGCTGCGCGCCAAGGTAAAGGAATACATTTCAAAGCCCGTTTCCTGCGACATGATTCGGGCATTGCTCGAAAAGCACAGCAAAAGCAGCCAGCCAGAGCAGCTGTACTGGAATATGACCTTAAAGGTTCTGAAGGAAAAGGACTTTAAGCAGATGTATTATCAGGTTCCCGAGATTGTTCAGGAGCTGTACCGGAGCTGCGGCGCAAACCGCGGGCAGATCCAAACGGCCGCGGAGCAGCTGGGGCAAAACAGTTTCAATTATCTGGGCCGTGTTTCCGCCCGGCCGGTTGACTGCGCGGAAATGTTTCCGCTCAGCGAGGCGGCTCTTGCTGCTCCCGCCGGGATGGAGATTTGGCTGTTCCGCGTTCTGGACTACATTTTTCAGCAGACCAGCATTCGCAAATACGAGCTGCTTCAGAATGTGTTCTCTTATATCAACGCCCGCATTCAGGAGGAGATCGGCCTGACGCAGATCATTGAAAACTGCGCCGTCAGCCAGGGGTATCTCAGCCGCATCTTCAGCCCTTGACCACGCCTGCAAGAACTGCCTGAATGTCAGCGTGATGGAATATCTGCATTTGAGAAAGCTGATGCTCGCAAAGGAGTACTTCCAGTCCACGGATTTGAGCATCGCAGAGGTTGCGTTCCGCCTGGGCTACAATGAAAGCGGCTATTTCAGCAAGGTGTTCAAAAAGTACGAAAACATAACCGTCTATCAATATAAAAAAGCCGTCGGGGCATCCTCCGAACGGTAGCGGTGCAAGGGACAGGTGACAGTGATGTGCGATTATTTGGTAACTTCAGAATCGGTGACGGAGGGGCACCCCGATAAGGTGTGCGACCAGATTTCCGACGGGATTCTGGACGCCTACCTGACGCGGGACCCCAATGCCCGGGTTGCGGTGGAAACCATGGTCTCGCCAGGAGTGGTCATGATCGCCGGCGAGGTGACCTCCGGCGAAAAGGTGGATGTGGAGGACGTGGCCCGCAGAATTCTGCAGAGCGTTGGGTATACCGATGAGAAAAAGGGAATGGATTACCGCACCTGTATGGTTTTGACGAATCTGAACGCCCAGTCTGCGGATATTGCCCGTGGGGTGGACGGGGAAAACCAGCCGGTCGGTACCAGCGCGCGCCTTGGCGCCGGGGATCAGGGGATCATGTACGGCTATGCGTGCAATGAAACCAAAAGCTATATGCCAATGACCGCGGAGCTGGCCCATAAGCTGGCAAAGCGGCTGGCGGATGTGCGGCATCAGGAGCTTTTGCCCTGGCTCTACCCGGACGGAAAAACGCAGGTGACCATGCGGTATTCTCCCGAGGGGAAGCCGCTCGAAATTACCAGTATCATTGTTTCCGCACAGCACGACGACGGCATCGAGTACGATTACCTTAGGGATGCGATTTTAAACGAGGTGATCCATTCGGTGGTCGATTCCGGGCTCATCGGCTACCGTACGAAAATACATATCAATCCCACGGGGCGCTTTGTTACGGGCGGCCCGGCGGCCGATGTCGGCCTGACCGGCAGGAAAATCATGGTGGATACCTACGGCGGCATGGGCCGCCATGGAGGAGGGGCTTTTTCGGGGAAAGACCCGACAAAGGTAGACCGTTCCGCGGCTTACATGGCCCGCTATGCGGCAAAGAACATTGTGGCTGCTGGTCTGGCGGAGCGCTGCGAGGTTTCTCTTGCTTACGCCATTGGCCTGCCGGAGCCCGAGGCCGTTACGGTGAATCCCTTTGGCACACAGCGCATTCCCCTGAATGATCTGAACCGGATCGTCAAGGAGGAATTTTCCTTTTCCGTTTCGCAGATTCTCGAGCAGCTTCGGCTGCGCAGGCCCCAATTCTTAAAAACCGCGGCTTATGGGCATTTCGGCCGGGAGGATCAGGGCTTTCAATGGGAGAAAACAGATCGAACGGAATCTTTACGAAAAAAAGCGGTGACTTGTATCAGCAACATATTTATTTAATTTTATTTAGGAAAGGTTGAGAGGTATGGATTTATTCGCGCTGGTCGCAGCCTTTGGCGGAGGAGTTTTGGGCGCAATGCTGGGAGCGCTGCCGGTCTTTATTTTAACAGGTGTATTTGCGGTCGTGGGTGGCTTGATGGGGATGGCGGGGATTGCCGAGCTTTCAGTTGGCAGTATCACGTTCGGTTCCATGCTGGGGCCGCATATTGCTTTTGCCGGCGGTGTTGCCGCGGCGGCCTTTGCGGGCAGAAAAAAGCTGATTCCCAACGGCGCGGATATCCTGTATTCCCTGAACGGCACGGGCAGCTCCGCCGTGATTTGCGTCGGCGGAATGTTTGGTGTGATGGGCTATCTCATCAAATTCCTGTACGGCGATATTCTTCACCTGAGAACGGATCTGCCCGCCATTACGGTGATTACGCTCGCGATTATTACACGCCTGGTGTTTGGCACCACCGGCCTGTTCGGCAAATATGAGGGAACCGAAAAGAGAGCGTGGGTGCCAACGGGCAGCCCGCTGGTGTATAACATCCTGCTGGGGCTGGGCATCGGCGCGGCAGTCAGCGGCGTGGCGGTTTCTCTGCTCTCCTCGGGCGCATCAAAAGAGGCGATGGCAATGTTCCTGATCGCCTGCTTCGGCCTGAGCGCGGTCAGCCTGATTTTTGTTCAGACGGGCTTTGCCGCCCCGGCCTCTCACCACATCACCCTGCCGGCGGCTTCTGCGGCCGTGATGACGGGGAATGTATGGATCGGCATTCTGGTGGCGATTTTCTGCACGGTTCTGGGCGACACGCTGGCCAAAACCTTCAACAGCCACTGCGATACCCATATTGACCCGCCGGCCTTTACCATTATGCTCAGCATGTTCCTGGTAAACGGATTGTTTGCGTAATTTACGCCTGGCTGCGTAATCAGCGAAAAACGACCACTCCTTAGCTGTGTGCAGCGCAGATAGATGGCCTTTTTCAAACAGAAAATGAAAATACTTACTTTGGAAACAGGAGGAATGCAATATGTCAAACGAAGCGTTGGGCATGATTGAAACAAAAGGGCTCGTGGGCGCGATTGAGGCGGCAGACGCCATGGTGAAAGCGGCGAACGTCGTTCTGATCAGCTTGGTAACCGTTATGGTGCGCGGGGATGTCGGTGCGGTCAAGGCGTCGGTAGATGCCGGCGTAGCGGCGGCGGACGCAGTGGGAGAGGTTGTTTCCCGCCATGTGATTCCGCGGCCCCATTCAGACACAGAAAAAATACTGCCGTAAGCTGCGGCAGGGAAGAACCGGCCCGACCGCACTTTAAGCGGCGGGCCGGAATCGAAAACAGGGAGGTGTGCAAGGGTTGAAGCACACGGATCAAACGGTGGAAACCATTGCAAAGCTTGTTTTGGAGCGGCTGCGCGAGATGCAGAACTACATGGTGCCGGTAGGAGTATCAAACCGGCATGTGCATCTCAGTCAGGCGGATCTGGATACGCTGTTCGGCCCCGGGTATCGGCTGACATCCATCAAGGAGCTGGGGCAGCCCGGCCAGTTCGCGGCCAAAGAAACGGTCACGATCATCGGGCCGAAGGGCAGCTTTGAAAACGTTCGTATTCTGGGGCCGGTTCGCCCCAAAAGCCAGGTGGAGATTTCCCTTTCCGACAGCTTCCGGCTGGGGGTCAAGGCGCCCATCCGGGAATCGGGCCAGCTGGAAAACACGCCCGGCCTGCAGCTCTGCGGCCCGCTGGGAACGCTGGAGCTGCCCTGCGGCGCCATTGTGGCGCTGCGTCATATTCATGCAACGCCAGAAATTGCGAAGCGTATGGGAATTTGCGACAAAGAGATCGTCGAGGTGGAAACCTGCGGCGAAAGGCGCTGTGTGCTCGGGAACGTGTTGGTTCGCGTCTCGGAGAAATCCGCGCTGGAAATTCATGTGGATACCGACGAGGCTAATGCGTGCGGGCTGAAAAACAACGATTATGTCCTGATCCGCAAATGCCGCTGAATTGGAAAGCAGTATCGATTCCCCTGAAAAGTGTGCATGCTTGAAAACGGCAGCAGATCTCTCCGCCAAAAGCGGGAGATTGGCGCCTGCTTTTTGGGAATCGATTTTAGAGTGAGTCTACGATAAGGAGCTGACAGCTATGAAATTAGATGATAAATTGATCGAGCAGGTCGCCCGCCTGGTGATGGAGGAAATGAAGAGCACAGGCGCCGCGCCGTGTGAGGAAAACGGAGCCTGCGGAAGCTGCGGAATTTTCGATTCCATGGACGACGCGGTACAGGCCAGTGAAGCGGCGCAGAGAAAGTACCTGTTTTCCACCATGGAGGATCGCCAGAAGTATGTCGACGTGATCCGCCGCACGGTACTGGAACCGGAGCTGCTCCAGAAAATTTCGCGCATGGCGGTGGAAGAAACCGGCATGGGCAACTATGAACATAAGCTGATCAAAAACCGTGTGGCGGCGGAAAAATCCCCCGGCACCGAAGACCTTGTCACCGAGGCGATGACCGGCGACCGCGGCCTCACTCTGGTGGAATACTGCCCCTTCGGCGTGATCGGCGCGGTCACGCCCGCGACGAACCCGACCGAAACCATCATCTGCAATTCCATTGCGATGCTGGCGGGTGGGAATACCGTGGTGTTCAGCCCTCACCCCAGAGCGAAAAACGTGACCCATGTGCTGGTAACGGCTTTGAATCAGGCGCTGGAGAAAGCGGGCGCTCCCGCGAATTTGATCGTAACGGTGCGCGAGCCCTCCGTTGAGAACACCAACCTGATGATTAAGCATCCCAAAGTCCGGGTGCTGGTCGCCACAGGCGGCCCCGGAATCGTTAAAATGGTCATGTCCACCGGCAAAAAGGCCATCGGCGCGGGAGCGGGCAATCCCCCTGTCGTCGTGGACGAAACGGCGGATATTGAGAAAGCGGCCAAAGACATCATCGACGGGTGCAGCTTCGACAACAACCTTCCCTGTATCGCGGAGAAAGAGGTCATTGCGGTCGATACCATCGCTGACTGCCTGATCTGGCACATGAAGCGTGTCGGCGCGTTTGAGATCAAGGAGGAAAGCACCATCAGCCGCCTGCTCCAGCTGGTCACCAACGAAAAGGGCGGCCCCAAGGTGGAGTTTGTCGGGAAAAGCGCCCCCTATATTCTGAATAAGCTGGGGATCAGCGGCGGAGAAAACGCGCGCGTGATCCTGATGGAAACGCCCAAGGACCACCCCTTTGTGATGGAAGAGCTGATGATGCCCATTCTGCCGGTCGTTCGGGCTGCGGACGTTGACGAGGCCATTGAGATCGCCCTGGTGGCCGAGCGCGGCAACCGCCACACCGCCATGATGCACTCCAAAAACGTCGATAAGCTGACAAAGATGGCAAAGCTGCTGCAAACGACGATCTTCGTGAAGAACGCGCCGTCCTATGCCGGAATCGGCGTGGGAGGGGAAGGCTGCACCACCTTTACGATTGCAGGCCCGACGGGAGAAGGCCTGACGACCGCCCGTTCCTTCTGCAGAAAGCGCCGCTGCGTCATGTCTGACGCGCTGCATATCCGCTGAGCGGGAAAATTCAACGGAAACGGAGGCTGCCCGCATTGCTGGAGCTGGAACGAATCAATGAATATATTGCGCAGGTTGAGCGCTCTGAAACCCAAACCCTTGTGCCGTGCCCCGGCAAACTGAAGGTGGGGCTGGATTTGGGCACCGCTTATATCGTGCTTGTTGTGCTGGATGCCGAGGATCGCCCGGTCGCCTGTGAAAAGCGGGCGGCGAGCGTTCTGCGCGACGGCGTTGTTGTGGATTATGTCGGAGCCTGCCGCATTGTGCGCGAGCTGAAAGAAAAGCTGGAGGCCCGACTGGGCCGGCCCCTGGAGCAGTGCGCCATCGCCATGCCGGCCGGAACCGACAGCAGCCTGAAAACGCACACCTATGTGGCCGAAAGCGCGGGAATGCAGGTGATCAACGTGCTCGACGAGCCGACCGCCGCCAACACCATTTACCGCGTTTCCGACGGGGTTGTGGTAGACATCGGCGGCGGCACCACGGGCCTTGCCGTTTTAAAGGACGGCAAGGTGGTTCAGATCGAAGACGAGCCGACGGGCGGCACACATCTGACGCTTGTGCTGGCGGGCAGCTATCAGATCCCGATTGCAGAGGCAGAGGCCATCAAGCTCGATTCCTCGCGCCACAAGGAGATCTTCCCCGTCGTGAAGGCGGTGATCGAAAAAATGGCGGCCATCGTGAAAAAATATGTCAGCAAAGAAGCTGTGAGCGCGATTTACCTGTGCGGCGGAACCTGCTGCCTGGCCGGGATCGAATCGGTATTTGAAAAGGAAACCGGAATCCCCACCTATAAACCGGAAAATCCGTTTTTGGTCACACCGGCGGGGATCGCCATGAACTGTATTGAAAAATAACCCCCTCAACGGGAGCGGGAGGAGCTTTTTATGCTGGTAGGAAAGGTGATTGGAAATATCTGGTCAACCCGGAAGGAAGAAAGCCTGAGGGGATTTAAGTTTCTGGTCGTCTGCCCTCTGAATTTACTGGAGGGAGAAAAGCCCGGAACCCCCATAGTCGCGGTGGACAGCATCGGCGCGGGGATCGGGGAAACGGTGCTCATCGTCAGCGGGAGCTCCGCCCGAACAGCGCTTGGGCGTTCCGATGTTCCGGTGGACGCAACCGTAGTCGGCATCATAGACGACAAAGAAATCAACACCAATGTGCTGTAGTAGAAATAACTGATTCAAAGTAAGAAACAGTTGTCCTCTCTCGTTGAAAGCGGGGAGAGACAACCAGTTTTGATACACGGTTTTAACGGAAGATCGGTATCAATGAGGCAGGATGGTGATCGTATGGATTTGATCGAAGCGGTAAAGGCTGCGGGTGTGGTAGGGGCCGGCGGAGCCGGGTTCCCCACGCACGTAAAGCTTTCCGCCAAGGCGGAGTGCTTTGTGGTGAACGGCGCGGAATGTGAGCCGCTGATTGAAACGGATAAATATTTGATGCGTACCTTCCCAAATCAGATCGTTCAGGCGGTGGGTGCGGTGGCGGCTCATGTCGGCGCCCAAAGAGCCGTGATTGCCCTAAAAAAGAAATATGTCAAAGAGATCGCCGCGCTGCGGCAGGCCATCGCGGCCTCTGGCGCAAAGATCGAGCTGTTCGAGATGCCGTCCTTTTATCCGGCCGGGGATGAGCAGGTGCTGGTCCGGCAGGTGTGCGGCACCTCGGTTCCCGAACGCGGAATCCCGCTCGACGTGGGCGCCGTGGTGGACAACGTGGGAACTCTGCTGAATATTCACGACGCCCTGCGGGGCATCCCCGTAACGGAAAAATATCTGTCCGTCGTCGGCGAGGTGGAGCGCCCAGTGATGCGAAAGGCTCCGCTCGGCACGCCCTTGCGCGAGTGCGTCGGCAGCGCCCATCCGAAAATTACCGATTATGTCGTCATCCTCGGCGGCCCCATGATGGGGCGCGTCGTGACCGACCCTGCCGAAATCGATCATCTGACCGTGACGAAAACAACAGGGAACCTGATTGTTCTGTCAAAGGAGCATTATCTGGCGCGCCGGGCGGCGCTGCCGCTTGGCCGGATTAAAACGCAGGCCAAAAGCGCCTGTGTTCAGTGCCGGATGTGCACCAGCCTGTGTCCGCGGTATCTGATCGGGCATACGATCCAGCCGCATCTGATGATGCGGAATCTGTTCCGCGAGGAATTGATCTCCGACAGGGACGAATACCAAAAGGTATTCGGGCAGGCCGCGAACTGCTGCGACTGCGGTGTGTGCGAAATGTTCTCCTGTCCCATGGGGCTGTCGCCTCGCAAGGTAAATGCTTACCTGAAGGGCAGGCTGCGTGAGCAAGGCATTCAGGCGCCGCGAAACCTTTCTCCTAAGGCGAGGGAAGGGTCATTGTACGGCAAGGTGCCGACCGACCGTCTGGTGGCCCGTTTGGGGCTTTCGGAGTATTTCCATCAGCATGCCGGGGACGACTGCGCCGAGCTTTTCCCGGAGCAGGTCTGGATTTCGTTCCGGCAGCATATCGGCAAGCCCGCCGTTCCGGCCGTGCAGGCTGGAGAAACGGTACGAAAGGGCGATCTGCTG
>OBWS01000308.1_pt1 | contig 29459 bp, 28 predicted proteins | sample 1495291 | NCBI WGS metagenome assembly OBWS01 (sample SAMEA2580090, study PRJEB22360) | human gut metagenome | biome: human gut; feature: human-associated habitat; material: faeces | place: Denmark | collected 2008/2010 | reverse complement strand
CCGCCTGCGCCGTCTGGATGAAACGGCACAAATCATTCTGCTGGAACGCGGTCCATATATATCTTACGCCAACTGTGGTCTGCCTTATTATGTCGGCGGAGAGATCAACCAAAAAGAGGCCCTTACCCTGCAAACACCGCAGAGCTTCCGCCAGAGGTTCGGGATTGATGTGCGCACCGGACACGAGGCCGCGGCGATCCGCCCGGAGAAAAAGACGGTTCTCATCCGCGATCTCGCCGCCGGAGAAGAGTATGAGGAATCCTACGACAAGCTGATCCTCTCACCCGGCGGCGAGCCCGCCCGCCCGCCGGTTCCGGGTACGGATGACCGGCGCGTCTTCACGCTGCGCACCGTGCCGGATTCCCTGCGTATCCGGGAATACCTCCAGCAGAACCGGCCCCGCCGCGCGGTGGTGATGGGCGGCGGCTTCATCGGCCTTGAAATGGCCGAAAACCTGATGCGCGCCGGTGTTTCCGTCACCGTGGTGGAGGCGATGGATCACGTGATGGCCGCGCTGGATTACGACATGGCCTGCGAGGTACAGCAATACCTGCGCCGCCAGGGGGTTGGTCTGGTGCTCTCGCAGAAGGTTACCGCAATCGACCCGCAGGAAAACGGCCTGCTCGTCCACCTGGAAAACGGCGAAACGCTGGATGCCGACCTCCTCCTTCTTTCGGCAGGCATCCGGCCCGAAAGCACGCTGGCCCGCGAGGCCGGCCTTGCAGTCAATGAGCGCGGCGCCATCCTCACAGACAGCCACATGCGCACCTCTGACAAAAACATCTACGCCGTGGGGGACGTGGTCGAGATCACGAACCTTGTCACCGGGCTGCCCGGCTATGTGCCGCTTGCAGGCCCGGCCAACAAGCAGGGGCGCATTGCGGCAGATCACATCTGCGGGCTGCCCGGCGAATACCGCGGCACGCAGGGCTCCTCCGTGATGAAGCTGTTCGACATGACGGTGGCCTCCACCGGCCTGAACGAGGCCGCAGCCAAGGCCGCCGGACTGAACTGCGATAAAATCCACATCTTCTCCCCCTCGCACGCCACCTACTACCCGGGCGCTGTGAACCTGACGATCAAGGCCCTGTTCGAGCTGCCCACCGGGCGCATTCTCGGCGCACAGGTGATCGGGTTCGACGGCGTCGACAAGCGCTGCGACGTGCTGGCCACGGCAATCCGCGCGGGCATGACCGCCTATGATCTCGCGGAGCTGGAGCTGTGCTACGCTCCCCCGTATTCCTCCGCCAAAGACCCGGTGAACATGGTCGGATTTGCGATCGAAAACATTCTCACCGGCAAGGTACGGCAGTTCCATTGGGAGGACCTTCCCCGCGTGGCGGATGACCCGAACGCCGTGCTGCTGGATGTGAGAACCGATTCGGAGTGGCAGAGCGGCTCCATTCCCGGTGCGGTGCACACTCCGCTCGATTCCCTGCGGGAAAGGCTCGCGGAGCTCGATCCCGAAAAAGAAATCTATGTCCACTGCCAGAGCGGCCTGCGCAGCTATTTGGCCTGCCGCATTCTCTCGCAGCACGGCTTTTCCTGCTATAACCTGTCCGGCGGTTACCGCCTGTACAGCCTGATTCGCGGCAATCAGTGCTATGACGACGCACCCGCCCACCCGTGCGGTCTTCGGATCTAACCTGCGAAATTTGTTACACGAAAAAATTCCTCTCTCTTGAATAAATCAAAAACAGACCTTATACTGATGATATAGCAATACCCTTTTAAAATGATGTGGATTGTTCCTCTGTCCGAAAGAGAAAATCAATCATTTTTCAGCTTGGATTGCGATACAGATAAGGTCTGTTTTTGTTGGGGGGTGTTTTCATGGAACAAATTCCGATTGCGTTGGAAGAGATTTTTCCTCAGTGGGAGAAGCTGACTCCCCGGCAGCAGCAGCTGGTGCGCGCACAGACCCACTCCCGGCGCTTCGCGCGGGGCCAGATTCTGCACCAGGGGCACAACGACTGCTCGGGCCTGCTGCTGGTGCGCGACGGCCAGCTCCGCGTTTTCATTGAATCCTCCGGCGGCAAGGAGGTTACCCTGTACCGCCTGTTCTCGTGGGATATCTGCCTGTTTTCGGCGTCGTGCATCATGAAAAACATCAGCTTTGAGCTGCACGTGCAGGCGGAGCGGGATTCCGACGTTTTCATCGTCCCACCGGCCCTGTACGAAAGCCTGATGAAGGAATCGCTGCCGGTTGCGGACTACACCAGCCAGCTGATGGCCTCGCGCTTTTCCGACGTGATGTGGACGATGGAGCAGATTCTGTTCACCAGCTTCGACAGCCGCCTTTCGGCCTTTTTGCTGGAGCAGAGCGAAATCGAGGGCTCCGACTCGCTTACCATGACCCATGAGGAAATCGCGCGGCACCTTGGCAGCGCCCGCGAGGTTGTGAGCCGCATGCTCAAATATTTTTCCGACGACGGTCTGGTGCAGCTTTCGCGCGGCCGGGTCACCCTGCTCGACTCCAAACGCCTGCGCGCGCTGGTTCAGTAGGCGCGCGGCGCTTTGCAGCAAATTCGCCAAACCGGATTTGCTGCCGCAGTCTCCCTTTCCGGATCAAAAACTGCCGTTCCCAATTTGGGAGCGGCAGTATTTTATCCCACACTTCTGTCTCTTTCAAACCCCAGATACCGCGTTCCCTGAAAGGTCAGGCGGCCCCGGTCGCCCTCCGCCAGCATACCGTATTCCGTGCCCTTTACAGGGAACTCGATCTGGTCGCCGCTTTCCACCTCAAAGGTGGCGAAATAGGTAGTAGAGGTATCGTTGGTTACCGTGTCCGGCCCGGCACCGTTGGTATACTGATGCACGGCGGTGCGCTTGGTTACAATACCCGCCGGCACGGTTAAAACCGGAGACTCATTGTTTTTATGCCACTGCGAGATTCCCTTCACGGAGCGAACGAGAATCGTGCCCAACACAATCACAAATCCCACCGCAATAAAAATCGGCACGAAACGAAACATAAACTCTCCGTCTCCGTAAGCAAAGCCCATCGCTCATTCTCCTTCCATCGGCCGGAGTTATAGCTGCTGCGCGTCACAGGCAAATGGATCGTTATCGCGGTCGCGGTTCCACAGGTACTCCGCACCAAGCGCGGCTTCCTCCGCCGCCTCCCGGCCAAGCCGGTCGGCGAGAAACCCCAGCGCCATATCCATGCCCGCCGAAACGCCCGAGGACGTATAAAATTTGCCGTCGACCACCCATCTTGCACGGTGTACCCAGTTGACCGCCGGATTCACCGAAACCACCCAGTCGATCGCCCGCTTGTTCGAGGTAGCCCTGCGGCCGTCCAGCAGGCCGGTTTTCGCCAGCAGTGCCGAGCCGGTGCAAACGGTAAGGCAGTATTCCGCATTGCGCGCGGCCTCCCCCAGCCGCGCAAGAAAGTCGGAATCACAAACGAGCGGCCGGGTGCCGATTCCGCCGGGCACCAGCAGAATTCCTGTTTTGCTCACAGCTTCCAGCGCGCGGGTGGCGATTTCCGCTCCCTGCCTGCTGCGCACCATGCCGCCGTCCACCGATACATAGTTCAAAAGGTATTCGCCGCTCCGACCCAGAATTTCCACCGGACCGAACGCGTCGAGCGTTTCAAAATCCGGGAACAACAGTACATTGACTTCCATTCCGCTCCCCTTTCCGCCGGGCTTCCCCGGTCTAAGCATTTTACGCCCGGTCACTGCCCCGCGCCGGGCCATTGCATCACACATTCCATTTCGCCGGTTTCCTCATCCCGCTGCCGGCAGACTTTTGAAAAGCCCTCCCGCAGGTAAAAGGCGAGAGCGCTTTTATTTTTTTCGTAGACGCAGAGCGTCAAGCCCGGGAACCGTCGCTTCCACTCGTTCAGCAGAGCCTTCCCGATCCCGCGCGAACGCATCGGCGCGTCGACAAAAATCCCCTCGATATGCCTGTCGTTGATTCCGGAAAAGCCAACGATCTTCCCTTGCGCCTCACAGACCAGCACCTGAGCCCGCGGCAGCATCCGCCGCACCAACGGCAGATTTCCCCTCCAGTATTTCTCCAGAATAAACCCGTGCGCCTGCAAATTGGCGGAAAGCCAAATCTCCAGCACCGCGGGCAAATCCTGCTCGCGCAGAGCGCGGATTACGAAAGGCCCCTGTTCGATTTGCGCTCTCATTGCGGTTTTTTCCTCAGCTTGACAATCTGCGTGCCGAACACGCCGCCAATCAAAGCGGCCAGCGCATAAATGATCGCGTAAACCCACGCCCCGGCATAAAAGATAAACGCGGACGGCAGAAAGATCAGCCCGGCCAGCAGCGCAAACACAAAGCTGCCAAAAGGGCGCAGGATTCCGTAAATCAGCGCGCAGAAAAAGCACACCGCCAGCAGAATCCCCAAAAACGGCAGCAGGACGATGCCCATGCTGACCATAACCAGAGGCGGCAGATAAAACAGTACCGCCAGCACCAATAAAAACGGAAGCATTCCCGTAAATCGTTTCATATTTGTCACCCGCACCATTCTCAAATATCATATTCATAAGCAGCTTTTCGCTGTTTGATTACAGAATACCATAAAAATGGCAGAAAGGCAAAATCAAATGTATCGTGATATCATTCAAAATACTTGGGTTTCTTTCCCGCTTACATAACGGGGAAAGGAATCTTGATGTTGGGCATAAAGCCATTTTAAAGTGCATCGACTCACAAAACTTTAAATTCAGCAGACAAAATAAAGGTGGCGGCAGAATTACAGTGCAATTCTGCTGCCACCCCAGTCTTACCGATTTCCTTTACGAAAACTGGCTCAGAAAACGCATGAGATTCTCCATGGTAAGAGCCATGTCCTGGCGGCTGCGCAGCTGTGCCTGCGAAAAATCCACAGCCACACGGTTGATGCTGAACACCGCGCAGACGCCCTCCTCGTACACGGCGTCGATGCCGTCGCCGATATCACCCACCACGGCGATCACCGGTACGCCGATTGCCTTGGCGCGGCGGGCCACCCCCACCACAACCTTGCCGCGCAGGCTCTGCGTATCGAGCTTGCCCTCGCCTGTAAAGACAACATCCGCATCTCTGGCCTTCCGCTCAAACGAAAGCGCGTCCAGAACCGTTGTGATTCCCATTTGCAGGCGCGCTCCAAAAAACGCCAGCATGCCGCCGCCCATACCGCCCGCGGCCCCCGCGCCGGGAACCCCGTCCAGCGAAACGGAAAGCTGTTCCTTTACCGCCTGCGCCGCACGGCGCAGATTTTGATCCAGCATCCGCACCATTTCGGCATCCGCTCCCTTCTGGGGCGCAAAAACGCACGCGGCGCCGGATTCACCGTACAGCGGGTTATCAATGTCGCACATCGCGATGATTTCGCACCCCCGCAGCAGCGGGTGGAGCCCCTCCCGGCTGATCGAGCCGATTTGCCCCAGCGTCGCGCCTGTGGGAACAAATTCTTCCCCCTCCCGATTGCGGAACACGACCCCGGCCGCAGCCGCCGCGCCCGCGCCCATATCATTGGTGCAGCTGCCTCCAAGGCAAATGATCAGCTTTTTGCAGCCCTGCTCCGCCGCGTGAACCATCAGCTGGCCCACGCCGTAAGCAGAGGCCAGGTCGGGCCGCATGACTCCCTCCGAAAGTGGCAGACCCGCGCAGGCCGCCATTTCAATCACCGCCGTGTGGTCGGGGGTGATCCCGTAAAAAGAATCGATTTCTTCCCCGTACGGGCCCTTTACGCGCAGCGGTACCTTTTTGCCGCCCGCAGCCGTTAAAAAGGCGTCCACACTGCCCTCGCCGCCGTCAGCCACCGGGAGAGAGAGCACCTCTGCCTGCGGGAAATGCCGCCGGATGCTCTCCTCCATGATAAGGCACACCTCAAGACTGCTCATGGTGCCCTTAAAGGAATCCGGAATCAGAACAAATTTCTTCACACCTGTTTCACTCCTTATTCAGGGATTCACCACATTGACCGGGCTTCCGCTTAAAAACGCCCGCAGGTTTTCCACCGCAATATCCATCAAGCGCTGGCGGCTCTCTTTCGGCGCCCATGCGATATGCGGGGTCAGAATCACGTTCTTCGCCGTCAGCAGGGGGTTATCCGCCTGAATCGGCTCGGTGGAAACCACGTCGCACGCGGCGCCCGCCACCCTGCCGGAATTCAGCGCGTCCGCCAAATCCTGCTCCACAATCAGCGGGCCGCGGGAATTGTTGATGATTAGAACGCCCGGCTTCATCTTCGCGATTGTATTCTTGTTGATAATCCCCTGTGTGCACGGGAACAGGGGGCAGTGCAGCACCACCACATCCGATTCCGCCAGCAGCTCGTCCAGCTCCGCGTACCGCAGGGTATCGCTTTCCAGCTCCGGGATGCGATACGTGTCGTTTGCCAGCACCTTCATGCCGAGGGCCTGGGCGATCTGCGCCGTGCTCTGCCCGATTTTGCCGAAGCCGATGATCCCCATGGTTTTGCCGTCCAGCTCGATCAGCGGGTGATTCCAGAAGCACCAGTCGATGCTGTTCGTCCAGTCCCCGCGCTTGACCGCGTCGGAATGCTCCCCAATGTGGTGGCACAGCTCCAGCAGCAGCGCAATGGCAAACTGCGCAACCGCCTTTGTGCCGTACGTGGGAATATTCGTCACTGGAATGCCGCGCTTCCGGGCCGCCTGTACATCCACCACATTATAGCCTGTAGCCAGCACTCCAATATAGCGGATGCTCTCGCATTTCCGCAGGGTATCCGCCGTCAGGGGCGTTTTGTTTGTGATGACAATCTCCGCGTCGCCGATCCGCTCGATGATCTGATCCTCCGGGGTGCGGTCGTAAACCGTCAGCTCGCCGAGGGCCTGAAAGCCGCTCCAGCTCAAATCACCGGGGTTTTCCGTGTAGCCGTCTAAAATTACGATTTTCATATCATGCGATCCTCCTGTTTTCACTCGTTTTTCCATGTGCCGTTCTTTCATTTCTTTGCCGCTCCCGAAAACAAAGCGCCGGGTATGCAAAGCACAAAGCCGCACGGCCCGCGCTTCCCGAATGGAAGGATGTATCAAAGGCCGAGCCGAAAAATCCGGTTCGCGTTTCTCCACATTACATTTTCCAGATCGTCTTCATTTCGGATGATCTGCCGGTATTTGGCCAGCTCCACCGGAATCTGATCCAGATTATCGGAGGAAAACAGGATCTTGCCGCAGCCAACCTCTCGAATCATATGCTTTACGGCGTTGGTGCCGCACCAGCTCGGCTCCAAAAACACGTTCTCCAGCTTCTTTGCCAGCAGGCGCGCCTGCTGATGGAAGGATTCGGAGCCCGCGTGCGCCAGAATCACCGTCACGTCCGGGTGGTCCTTCGCGCCCTGGTACACGCTCGTGGGGTCGGCAAACGGAATCCCGTTGCCGGTGTGGATCATCAGCGGCACCTTCAGCTCACGGCACACCTCGTACACATGGTACGCATCCTGGGAGGAGGGGTGGCACGCGTGCGCGATCGGCGTGATCTTGATTGCGACAAACCCCAGCTCCTTCACGCAGCGGAACGCCTCTTTGTCGTAATCCTGCGGGAAAAAGTGGGGGTTGATGGAGGCCATGCCGAAAAAGTGCTTGCGGGGCGCCATGCTTTTGCAGAACGCCGCAATTCTGTCGTGGATTTTGACATGCTCCAAAAGGTAGGGTCTGGGGATAAACGGCTGGATGATCCCGCCGTCAATCTGAAATTCATTGTAGTATCGAACCAGCTCCTCCTCGCGGTTTTCTTCGTCAAATACGACGTCTTCCCCTAAATGAACATGCGCATCTATAATCATAACCGCTCTGGCTCCTTTCTTTCAAGAGGCGTTGCCCTCGCAAGCCGTGCTTTTTTCACACTTTTTGCCCGGATTTTTTCCGGTGCTTTCCGCCGCGCCGATCAGCAGAACTGCAATAATCAGCGCGCCCTTCACCATGCTCTGCATACCGGCGTTCGCGCCCATCAGCTGCATGCACGAAATAATCAGATACAAAAACAGCGAGCCCACCAGAGTGCCGGCCGCGTTGGCGCGCCCGCCGGACATCAGCGTGCCGCCCACCACAATGCAGGCGATGCTGTCCATCTGGTAGCTGTTGCCCATGCCGAGGTAAGCGCCAGTCACGCGGGCTGAAATCAAAGCGCCGCACAGCCCGGCCAGAACCGCCGCGAACACATAGGTGAGCATCTGGGTCTTTGCCACATCCACCCCCGCAAGACGGGCCGCTTCGAGGTTCTGCCCCGTAGCCAGCAGGCCCTTGCCGTAGGCGGTGGCAGTCAGCAGAAAATGAATCGCCAGCGCAAGCAGCACCACCAGCAGAATCATCACCGGCACCCCCGCCAAGCGGAAGGTTGCGATGTTTTTCAGGATGGAGGGCACTGTGAACACATTGAAATTGTGACCAATCAGCATTGTTACCGTCACAATCAGGTAATTCATGGCCATTGTGGCGATAATGGCGGGAATCTTCAGGTGAATGACCATCATGCTGTTCAGAAAGCCCACCAGCGCGCCGCACGCGATTACGGCGAGCAGAGCCGGGAGGATCATGCTGTTCCGGCCGTTGCACAGCCCCATGCTCACATAGGCGCCCAGCGTGATCATGCCGGGAATGGAAAGGTCGATCGCGCCGCGCCCGGTGGTAACCACCAGCATTTGAGCCAGACCGGCAATCGCCAAAAAGGAGGCGGTGTAAGCATTGTCGATCAGCGACTTCAGGCTCAGGCCGTTGCCGCCGCACGTGCCCATCAAAACCCAGAGCACGACGCAGCCCGCCGCCGCAAACAGCCAGCTGCCGTTGCGCCGTGTGAACTCTTCCAAACGCGCGTTTTTCTGTTTCATGCCTTTTTCCCCCTTCCCTTCAGCAGACGCAGAGACAGAATCAAAATCAGCACCAGGCCCTGAATCAGTGCGGTGTAATCGGTGCTGACGCTCCAAAGGCCGAGCAGAACGCTGATCATCGTTAGAATCACCGCGCCGCATACCGCGCCAAAGTGAGTGACCACACCGCCGGAGAAATACCCGCCGCCAATGATCACGGAGGCCACCGCGAGCATGGTGTAGGTGCCGGAGGCAGAGGAATCGGACGCGTTGTTGATGGCGGAGGGGATCACGCCCGCCATCAAGGCGAGAACGCCCGCCAGCGCATACACCGCCATAAACGCCTTTGCCTTGCTCCAACCGGAGTTGATCATGGCATGCTCGTTGTTGCCGAAACCCCGCAGCACGGTGCCGTAGCGTGAGCGGTAGAACAGAATCGCGGCGGCCATGAGCCCAGCCAGCCAATAGCACAGGGTGTTGACCAGCGGCGTTTCGGAATAAAACACGGCGCGAATCCATTCGGGGCAGGTGCCGCCCGGCATCGCCTGCAGCGAGAGAGCCGCTCCCGTCCACAGGAAGGACATGCCCAGCGTTACGATAATCGCCGGAACCTTCCGCTTGTAGACCACATAGCCCATCAGCGGGTACAGCGCCAGCGTGACCAGCAGGGCCAAAGCGCCCAGGGCCGGGCTGCTGAACAGCAGCGTACAGCACAGAACATTGATCAGGCCGCAGTAATTGCCGATGCCCAGGTCGATATGCCCCAGCCCGATGATGAAGGTCTGTCCCAGCGCGCACAGCATCAAAGCCGCAAAGCCAACCACCATCAGCTGCAGACCGTACCCGCTCAGCAGCATTGGCGACTGAAAAGCGCAAACCGCGTAAATCGCAGCCATAGCGATCAGCGCAAACGTATACAGCGGCGCGGTGCGGCGCTTTTTTTCTTCCGCCGGGCCGCGCGCTTCCACTTCGTTCTGAAAGGAAAGCCCCATGATCGTTTCGTGGTCGACACCCGCGCCCTCAAACGACCCCACAATATGCCCGCCGCTCAGTACCAGCAGACGCGTGCAGAACTCCAGCTCCGCGTCGTCGGAGGTTCGCCAGATCACCAGCTTGCCGTCGGCGGCAGCCTCCCGGAACACCTCGTACAAGGCGTTTTTCGTCGGCTGATCTACCCCCCGGGTGGGGTCGTCGAGCAGGATGATGTCGGCGTCCGCCGCGAGGGCGCGGGCAATCAGAACCTTCTGCTGATTCCCGCCGGAGAGACAGGTGATCAGTTCCTGTGTCCCGTCGCTTTTGATATGTAGCTTCTCATACCAGTAGCGGACAGATTCCTCCAGCCATTCCCGGCTCAGGTGCCGAAACATCCCGCTGCCCGCCGCTTTGGTGATCACCTGATTGTCGGCTATGGACCAGAGCGGAAAAATTCCCTCTTTTTTTCTGTCGCCGGCCACAAACGCAACCTTTCCCGTCACCTTGAGCCCGTTTCGTTTCGATTGTGCCTTTAAAAAGATATCTCGCAGCAGATCGAGCTGGCCGTTCCCCTCCAGCCCGGTCAGGCCCAGAATCTGGCCGCCGAAGCTCTCAAAGCTGAGGTCTTTGAGTTTTTTGCTGGTGTAATGGTCGCACACCACGCTGATGCTTCGATTGACCTCGGGAGCCTCAAAGGCAGAAAGCTCTGCCGAACAGCCGCCGCTGCCAATGCCCTCCCCCATCAGCTTTACCATGTGCTCCTCGCTGGTTTCGTGAATGGCGCCCTTCCATTTTTCATTGCCGTTCTGCATGATATACACGCAGTTGGCGATCGTCATAATCTCTTTCAGGCGATGAGAAATATAAATATATGTCATGCCTTCCCCGGCTGTTTTACACAAATAGTCCTGAAGCTGCTCCGTCCGCTCCATAGGCAGGGACGAGGTTGGCTCGTCCAGAATCATCAGCTTCATTTTTTTGTCGCTCGTGGCCCGCGCAATCTCCACCATCTGCTGCTGGGCAATGCTGAGCGAATCCAGCCCCGCCGCAACGTCGATTCCATGGCCCGGAAAAACGCGGTCCAATGCAGCCTGCGCCAGCTCCTGCGCCAGCTTTCGCCAGCCGAATGCGTTTTTGATGCTCTGAGACTGCTCCACATAAAAGTTTTCGTATACCGTCAGGTTCTTGCACAGGGAAAGCTCCTGATGTACGACCCGGATTCCCAGATTTCTGGCTGCCGCCGGGTGGTACTCCCTCAAATTCACCGGGCTGCCGTCAAAAATCAGCTCCCCAGTGTCGCACCCGACCACACCCGAAAGCGTTTTGATCAACGTGCTTTTCCCGGCGCCGTTCGCGCCAACCAGAGCCAGAATATCCCCCCTGTGCAGGGAAAGCGTAATGTCGTTCACCGCGACGGTGGGATAATAAACCTTCCGAAAATGTCTTGCCTCCAAAAGAAGCGACGTCTCCTGCCGCCGGGCAGGCTCCGCCGTTTTTGTCATTGCGTCCAAATGCGTTCACCTCAATTCGCAGTTCTGTTGCCGTTTGCCGCTGAAAGCCCGTAATCCTCCCCCTGTGCGAAAGCCTGTCCATTCACCGGCTTTTGAGATCGGGCGGACCGTCCGAAACATTTTTCCGGAGGGTCCGCCTCTTTTCATATACTCAGGGGAGAAACTTATTTTTTCAGAATGTTTTCCACGACATAATCGTAAGACATATAGGGGCTTGCGATGGTACCGGCCTGCAGATCGGCATACTGCCCGATTTCATCCTGATTGATGTAGATGAAGGGCAGGTACATTTTCTGCGGCACCTTCCCGCCGTTAAGCGCGGCGACGGCCGTCCACAGCGCACCGGCGCCGCAGGAGGGCGTGGAGTTGACGGACATGGTCTCATAGCCCTTCTGCGCCTGCTGGTTCCACCAGGTCATAAATTCGGCGGTGTTGTCGCCGATCGTCAGCGGAACCTCCTGCCCCATAGACTGGAACGCATTGACCACGCCCATGGAGTCTGCGCCGCAGTGGGTGATCACCGCGTCGATTTTCGGCAAAGACGAGAGCACATTCAGAATTCCCTGCTGGGTAACGGTGGCGTCGGCCTGCCCCTGAATCTCCGTCGCAATCTTCACGTCGGGGTATTTCTTCAGAACGTTGGTAATGCCCTCATAAATTCCCACGTCGGGCGCCGCGCCGGAGGGGCCGCGCACAACAATCACGTTGCCCTTGCCGCCGATTTTGTCCATCACATACTGTGTTTTCTTTTCGCCCATACTCACCCAGTCATAGTCCATGGTGTAGGCGCCGTCCAGATCGATGATGGAATCGAACGCAATGATTTTGATGCCCTGATCCATTGCTTTCTTCAAAACGTCGTTCAGCGCGGTGGAGGAGGCGGCGTTGATGCAGATCGCGTCCACCTTTTTCAGAATAAAGGAGTTGATCTGCGCAATCTGAGTGTTGACGGTGTTGTCTCCGTTCTGAATCTCATAGCCGGAGATATAGCCTTTCTTTTTGGCTTCCTCGGCCGCCTGGGTAAACGAGCTTACCATCTGCTTGCGCCAGGTGTTGCCGTAGAACGAGTTGGAAAGGCCGATCACATACTTGCCGGATTTCAGCGCATAGTCGCCGGAGGCCGCGAGGGTGTCTTCCGCAGTGCTGCTTTCCGGGCTTTGAGCAGACTGCTCAGAAGGGGTGGCGGAGGGTGCGTTGTTGCCGGATTGGCTCGGGCCGCAGGCAGTCAGACTGAGGCCCATGGCAGCCGCCAGCAGCAGTGCCGTGAAACGGTGTGTCAATTTCATGTTGTTTCTCCTTTTTCAATACAATATTGTCAGGCGATACCCGCCTAAGCGATAAATGTGTTACCTGTTAACACAAAGAACATGAATGAAACGCCACGGAACCAATTGCATAAGAACAGAATGATTTCATTTGAAAACCGGCTGTTGATTTCTTCCCTCACTTTTCACGGCGGAAGAAACCGCCGGTTTTCTGTTAGTAAACTGGATGGGAATGGACTGCGGTCCGTTTAAATTTGGGGATTTTCGGGATGAAGCATGGTGGCAATTACCCGATCGAGCACCTCGTCATCCCAGATTTTTTTCCAATCGTCGCGCAGAACAAGGCGGTTGCCAAGGCCGATGGCCACCTTGCATGCGTCCGACACGGGCGGCCTGCCGGGCAGCAGACCCAGAAAGTTCGCCGTCAGGTTATAGATGTGGCCCGTCAGAAAAGAGATCGCCGCGTCGCGCCCAATTCCCTTTTCCTCGGCCTTATCCACAGTTTCCGCCATGGCATACAGGCAGGTTGCGCCGAGCAGCTCCACCAAAGTCGGCTCCAAAAAGGCAATCTGCTCCGAGGTCATCACGTAAGCGTGCAGAACGGGAGCATACATATTTTTTGCCACCTCTACCAGCTGGGCAAAGCGGGCGTCATCTCCCTGAATCTTGCTCATCACGATATCCTGCTTGCCGCCGCAGCCGCCAAAGCGGTCCTGGCGCGCCTCGTAGGTGTCCTGATCCAGAAAATACGAGGGGTGGCAGGGGTGGGCCACGCCGAAGGTGCAGTCGTCCCGCAGACTCAGCTCCCGCGCCACCGCGGCGGCAGGGTCCAAAATCAGCAGGCCCGCTCCCGGCCGCATCATCGGGACATAAATTTCCGATAGCTTTTGGATCAGCGTATCCGGCACGGCAAACACGATCACCTCCGCCTCGGCAAAGGCTTCCTCCACCGGGGTCACGTCCAGGCCGCGGGCACGGATGCTCTCTACCCCGGCCGGGGAATTCTCTACCAGCTTCAGGTCAAACAGCTCCGGTCTTTTGGCCAGATTATTGCTTGTGCGCGTTCCCATTTTTCCGCCTGCGCCAATGACTGCCACTTTTATTCTTTCCATTTGAATTCGCTCTCCTTTTTCCAATGTAGATTGGTTGTTTCATCCGAACCCGGTTTTCCCCCGCCCACGGCAAAAAAACAGAAGCTTTTGCAGACAGATGGTTCAGAGTGAATGAGTTTATCCTGTCCTCCGATTCCGAACCGAAAAACATTACCGGTTCAGCGTGGAGCGAACGGTCTGTGCAATGGCCTGCGGGGAAAATCCGTAAGCATCCGCCAGGGGCTCCGCAGGCCCGGATTCCCCATAGCCGGTGAGCGCGATCCGGTGAACCCTCGCCGGCTTGTTTTCGCACACCAAACGGCTGATGTAGGAACCCAGCCCGCCATTGATGTTGTGATCCTCCACAGTAAACAGCTGATCACTTTTGGAAATCACCTCTAAAATCCGATTCTGCCGCTTGCCGTACAGAATGTTGACGTCCGCCACCGTAACCGGAATTCCCGCCTCTTTCAACAGCTCGGCCGCAGCGAGCACGCGGTCGAGCACAAAGCCGTTTGACAGCAAAACCGCGTCGGTTCCGTATTCCTTCCACACCGTAATCCCGTCGGTGGAAAATGGCGCGTCTTTGCTGTATACATTTTTTTCACGGCCGCTCCCGGCCCGCACATAAACCGGCCCGTCAATTTCCGCTGCCAGCCGAACCGCATGGTAGCACTGAGCCGGATCCGCAGGCGTTAAAATCGTAAAATTCGGGATGCTCGCCAGTATGCCGATATCCTCGTAGAACTGATGCGTCACACCCTCCCGCTCGCCGCCGAGCAGTCCGGCATTCACCCCGACGAACTTTGCGTTCAGCTCGGTGTAGCCCACAAAGGTGCGCATCTGCTCACAGGCGCGCATGGTAAGAAACCCGCAGTAGGTTCCCACGAAGGGGATCAGCCCGCAGCTGGCCAAACCGGCCGCCACATCCACGGCGCACTGCTCCGCGATTCCGCATTCCACATAGCGGTCGGGGTATTTTTCGCCGAACGGCACGGCCCGCATCGCCTTCAACGAATCCGGAGAGACCACCACAATTCTTTCCTCCGTTTCGGCCATATCCATCACGGCGGCGGCAAAGGCCTCCCGCGTTCCCTTAAATTCCGTCATTCGTCGGCACCCCCAGTTCTTTTACGGCAAGCTCGTATTCCTCATCCGTCGGCACACCCTTGTGCCACGCGTTGTTGTTTTCCATGTAGCTGACACCCTTGCCCTTCACGCAGTCGCAAACAATACAGCTCGGGCGCCCTTTTGTGCTTTTGGCTACGGCGATCGCCGCCTGAATGGCCCCTATGTCGTGCCCGCAGATTTCCTGCACATGCCACCCGAACGCGCGAAAGCGGTCTGCCGGGTTGTTGAGTCCAACGGTCTGCTCTATCTTGCGGAAGCTCTGCCAGCCGTTTCTGTCCACAAACACAATCAGGTTATCAAGGCCCCGGCCGGTGGCGACATTGGCCCCCTCCCAGCAAACGCCCTCCTGCAGCTCGCCGTCACCGCAGATCACATAGGTGTAATAGGGTCTGTTCGCAATCTTTGCCGCAAGCGCCATTCCCGCGCCGATGGCGATCCCGTTGCCCAAGGAGCCGGAGGTCATGTCGATGCCGGGCGTATTCTTCATCGAGGGGTGCCCCTGAAACATGCTGTGCAGCTCGCGCAGATGGAAATGCTCCACCTTTGGCTGAAAGTAGCCGCGCTCATTGAGGGCGGCATACCAGATGGGGCAGGCATGCCCCTTAGATAAAATAAAGCGGTCTCTGTCCGGCCAATGGGGATCGCCCGGGTCTACCCGCATGGCGTCGAAGTATAGGGTGGTAACAATATCCGCCACAGACAGCGCCGGCCCCGGGTGGCCGTCCTTTCCCTCGTAAACCATTCGCACTGCTTCCAGCCGCAGTTTGCTGGCAATCTTCCGCAGTTCCTTTGTTTCCAATTTCTTTTCCTCCTATTCACAGGTATTGTATCGTTGATTCGCTCGCCGGGAATATACCCGGCCAGCCGCGTGCGCTTTTTCGGCCGCCCGGCCATTCGCCCTTTTTCGAGCTTTTTCCCAAGTGTTTCCACAATCTTAATAGTTAATTTCTAAACAAATATTTTATAATGTTAAAAACAACAACCAACGTCGGATGTTTTATGTAATTCAATATAACATTGTTCAAAAGTTTTTCTTTCAAAATATGTGCCGCCGCTGCTTTGTAAGCAACCGGCTAAGCTGTCGGCTGGTTGTTTCTCTATTTTTGATTTTGCAGCGCAATCCCCCAGTACTTGTAGCAATAGCTGAGTACTTCATTCAAATCGGCGGTGCGCCGCTGTACAATAATTTCGGTCAGCTTGCGGTGAGAATCCACCATGTGAAATCGATCATTGCAGGCGATGGCCTCTTCAATGGATTTTTCGCGGGAATGGAGGCTGGCGAAAGCGATCATATCGTTCAGGCGCGCCGTCAGGTGATTATGCGACGCTTCGCAGATTCTTTCGCGATAGCGGATATCCGCGTCCAGAATCTCGGAAGAGGTGGCCTGCACATCCTGCGCCAAAACGATAAAACGCTCCGAGGCGTCATAAATGGCGCGCATGTCCTCCTCCGTGCCCTTTTGAATGGCAAGGGAAAAAATTCCCCGTTCAATCACCATGCGCAGCTCCAGCAGAGCAAGAGAATCATCGTCCTCCAGCAGCAGGCTGCAGGCCCACGGGGTCATCATTTTTTCTGAAAAACGATTCACCACATAGGTGCCGTCCGCACGGCGAATTTCCAGCAAACCCAAAGCCACCAGCACCTTAATGGCCTCCCGCACGGAATTGCGGCTTACCTTCAGCGTTTCTACCAGCTCAAATTCTGTGGGGATCTTAGTGCCCGGCTTCCATTCCTTTCTGCTGATTTTGCCCATCACGTATTCTACTGTAATATCGACCACAGACTTTTTGTCCTCTGCTGTCAACTCGATATCTGGGGAACCCATATATACCATAATTTAAACATCCTACATTTATTTGATGCGCTTATTATAGTCGATAAAATTGGTAAAGTCAACATTTTTATTTTAAAATACTATTGTTTTTTATTTTGAATGCTGACTTATTTTATCAAAGGGAACCGCCTGTATCCCATCTCCCGGGGATTCTCGTCTTTGCCGGTCTTTTACACGAAAATGCGCAGTCTGCTTTTGGTAAAAAACTTACAGAATCCTTCGATCAAAATTTTTTAAATTTCATCTGAAAAAGATTGACAAACAATTAACAATTCGGATATAATAGAGGTAAGCGATACGTTAAAAAAATAACAATCTCATTGAAATCGTCTATCCACCCACACATTCACTTACATTTTGAATCGGAGGAATTAAAATGGCTACCAAAAAAGCTCCCGAGATCGGCGTACAGGAACCTGTCGTAGTCGTGTATGAGAGCGCGGCGGAGACGCTTGCTCCTAAAATGGCGGCGCTGCGCAAGGCCCAGAAGCTTTTTTCCACCTATTCGCAGGAACAGGTGGATCGGATTTTCCTGGCCGTAGCCATGGCTGCAAACCACCAGCGGATTCCCCTGGCAAAGCTGGCAGTTGCAGAAACCGGCATGGGGGTCGTGGAAGACAAGGTCATTAAGAACCACTATGCTTCCGAATATATTTACAATGCGTATAAAAACACCAAAACCTGCGGCGTGCTGGAGCAGGATTCCTCGTTCGGCGTTCAAACCATCGCGGAGCCGGTCGGCGTGATCGCCGCCGTGATTCCCACAACCAACCCGACCTCTACCGCCATTTTCAAAACGCTTCTCTGCCTGAAAACCCGGAACGCCATTCTCATCTGCCCGCACCCCCGCGCAAAAGAGAGCACGATTGCCGCGGCGCGGGTCGTTCTGAACGCGGCCGTGGCCGCGGGCGCGCCCAAGGACATCATCGGCTGGATCGACGCCCCCTCCGTGGAGCTGACGAATCAGGCCATGAAAGAAGCGAATCTGATTCTCGCCACCGGCGGCCCCGGCATGGTGCAGGCCGCTTACTCCTCCGGCAAGCCGGCCATCGGCGTGGGCGCCGGCAACACCCCCGCCATCATCGACGATTCCGCAGACCTGATTCTGGCCGTCAACTCGATCATCCACTCCAAAACCTTCGACAACGGCATGATCTGTGCTTCGGAGCAGTCCGTGATCGTGCTGGACGGCGTCTACGAGCGGGTCAAAGCAGAGTTTGCGGCGCGCGGCTGCCACCTGCTCAGCCCGGAGGAAACGGAGAAGGTTCGCCGCACGATTCTGATCAACGGCGCGCTCAACTCCAAAATCGTCGGCCAGTCGGCCCACACCATCGCAAAGCTCTCGGGCTTTGACGTTCCGGAGAACGCCAAGATCCTGATCGGAGAGGTGGAAAGCGTGGAGCCGCAGGAAGCCTTTGCCCACGAGAAGCTCAGCCCCGTTCTGGCCATGTACCGCGCCAAGGACTTTGCCGACGCGATTCGGAAGGCGGAGCGTCTGGTAGTGGACGGAGGGTACGGCCACACCTCCTCCCTGTATATCAACACCGTAACCGAACCGGAGCGCCTGCGGCAGTTCACCGGCGCGATGAAAACCTGCCGCGTGCTCGTCAATACGCCCGCCGCGCAGGGCGGCATCGGCGACCTGTACAACTTTAAGCTCGCCCCCTCGCTCACGCTCGGCTGCGGCTCCTGGGGCGGAAACTCCGTATCGGAAAACGTGGGCGTCAAGCACCTGCTGAACCTCAAAACCGTTGCGGAGAGGAGAGAAAACATGCTTTGGTTCCGCGCCCCGGAAAAGGTTTATTTTAAACGCGGCTGCCTGCCGGTGGCTCTGGGCGAGCTGAAAGACGCGCTCAACAAAAAGAGAGTGTTCCTCGTCACCGACGAGTTCCTGTTCCGCAACGGATATACAAAGAGTATTACCGACCGCCTCGACGAGCTGGGAATTGTGCACACAACCTTTTTCGATGTTCAGCCCGACCCCACCCTGCACTGCGCCAAGGAAGGCGCCGCGGCCATGAAAGCCTTCGCGCCGGACTGCATCATCGCGCTCGGCGGAGGCTCCGCAATGGACGCCGCCAAGATCATGTGGACGATGTATGAGCATCCCGAGGTGGATTTTATGGATCTCGCCATGCGCTTTATGGATATCCGCAAGCGGGTGTACACGTTCCCAAAAATCATCGAAAAAGCCCATTCCATCGCCACCCCCCCCTCTGCCGGCACCGGCTCGGAGGTGACGCCGTTCGCCGTGATCACCGACGAAGCCACCGGCATCAAATACCCGCTGGCCGATTACGAGCTGATGCCGAAAATGGCGATTGTGGACGCGGATTTGATGATGCACATGCCCAAGGGGCTGACCGCCGCTTCCGGTATCGATGCCATGACCCACGCGCTGGAGGCCTACGCCGCCATGCTCGCGACGGATTACACCGACGGCCTTGCGCTGAAAGCTCTGAAAAACATCTTTACCTATCTGCCCCGGGCATACGAGCACGGCGCAGCCGACCCCATCGCGCGCGAAAAAATGGCGGATGCCTCCACCATGGCGGGCATGGCATTTGCCAACGCGTTCCTCGGCGTATGCCATTCCATGGCGCATAAGCTGGGGGCCTTTCACCACCTGCCGCACGGCGTGGCCAACGCGCTGCTGATCACCTATGTCGTGCGCTATAACGCCGATCCCCGCCCGGCCAAAATGGGTACCTTCCCGCAGTACCAGTACCCGCACACGCTGGAGCGCTACTGCGAATGTGCCGATTTTCTCGGCATTCCCGGCAAGGATGAGGAAGAAAAATTCAACGGCCTGCTCGCCGCGATCGAAGAGCTCAAAGCAAAAATCGGCATTCCAAAGTCGATTCAGGCCTGGGGCGTCGACGAAGCCGCGTTTCTGGCTACGCTGGATGAAATGACCGAGCACGCCTTCGACGACCAGTGCACCGGCGCGAATCCCCGGTACCCGCTGATGAGTGAAATCCGGCAGATGTACCTCGACGCCTACTACGGGAGATAAATGCAACAGGAGTATCCTGAACCGTAAATTCCGCAAACCAATATCAAAAATAAGAACAGGGCGAAAATCCCTGTTCTTATTTTTTTTAAGGAAAATCAGGCGGCGGATACCGCAGTTTGCGGCACAGCCGTTTCAAGCAAAAAATGCAGCGCAGCCGCAGGGGCTGAACTGCATTTTGATGTTTCATAGAATCAAAATTCATACGGAAGAACGCACATGCGGCCTTTTATTCCGCCGCGCCGCGCGATTACAGCTCCAGAAGCTTGATGGCGTCCACATACGAGGCGATTCCCTCGGCCACCTTTTTTGCCTCCTTCATTGCAAGAACTACGGTTGCAGGCTGGTGAACGACATCTCCCCCCGCAAAAACACCCTTTCTCATGGTCATCCCATAGGGCTTCTCTTTGGTGACCACATAGCCGTTTTCATTTACCTCGATGCCTGTGGTCGTCGAAACGATCCGGCTGGCGGGCTTTGAGCCGATTGCAAGCATGATGACATCCGCATCCACATCGACGGATTGATCGCCCTGCTTTAAGGTGATGCCGCTCACTCTTTCGCCGCCGTTAAACCGGGTGGGCTCGGCATGCCAAATGAATTGCACCCCTTCTTCCACAGCGCTGTTATACTCCGCTTTCAGGGCCGGCATGTCCTCTTCTCCCTTGCGGTATACAATCGCGACCGACCCCGCTCCGGCTCTTAAAGCGGTGCGGGCGGCGTCCATCGCAACATTGCCCGCGCCGATGATGACCACTTTGTCCCCCTGCCTGACCGGTATTTCATCCCTGCCCACATCTCCGCTGTTGTACAGGGCAACCATTCGGAGAAAATAAATGGCCTGAAGGATGCCGATTTTATCTCTGCCGGGCAGATCAATATTTCTTGCCAAAGCGGTGCCTGTGCCGATAAAGATCGCATCGTAATTCCGTGCAAACATGTCGTCTACAGTGAGGTCGGGGCCTATCATAACATTTGTTAAAAAGGTTACTCCCAGGGCCTCTATTTTCTTTATTTCTTTTCTCACAACCTCTTTCGGGAGCCTGAATTCGGGGATTCCGTACACGAGCACGCCGCCGGGCTCGTTTTCTTTTTCATAAATCACAACGTTAAAGCCCTGCCTGGCAAGGTCGCCCGCTACGGTGAGTCCGGCCGGGCCGGAACCGATCACAGCGATTTTTCCCCTTGTTTTATGAACCAGATTTTCTTTGATCAGCCCCATTTCGGCATCAAAATCGGCGATAAATTCCTCCAGCTTCCCCACCTGTATCGGTGTGCCCTTCGCATTGAGCACACAGTGGCCCACACACTGCTTTTCATGCGGGCAAATGCGGCCGCATACGGCGGGCAAATTCGTTTTTCTCGCAAGGATTTCTCTCGCTTCCCCCAAATTGCCCTTTGATAACTGATAGATGAAATCGGGGATATCGTTACTGATTGGGCACCCCTTCTGACACGAGGGAACTTTGCACCTCAAACAGCGTTTTGCCTCATCTATCGCTTCACGCATCGTGTAGCTTTCATAATCCACAGACTTGTCCAAGAATGACATAGAAACCTCCAGACGAAAAGTGATAAATTCATCTTATCATAAAACTTCTCAAATAGAAGCATCATTATTTTTTTAACGAAATAAATGCACTGAAAACACACCACATGCTCATCATCGGCCGCTGCTAACAACTTCATCCAAGTTGTCTACATATTGTTTTGCTTCAACCAAATCCATTTGAGTTTGTTCTCGAACCTTTTTAATGGCTTCTACCCTTTTACCGTCTTGTTTCAACTGAATTACCTGCTCTTTCAATTCATCAGAAACCCAGTAGGAAGACAAATTTTCATGACCCGTCAGCTTTGCCAATTGATTGATTCGCTTTTCCTGATTTTGAATCACTTTCTTTAAAGCTGAAATTTCGTTATATACCAGCAGCCCCACAACACACACCAATGCGATGGCCGAATACTCCATTTCTCATTCTCCTTTAAAATAAAATTTAAAATTAAACCATATCTCGATCTCGCGTTCAACAGATTCAGTATAACATAAAATCAAGCTGAGCAGACACAATTTCGTATCTCCTTCAGCCTGACCATTTCCTGTTGTGAATGCACGCGATGAAAGCTTTCATCGCGTGCGCAAACCCATTCGATTCTTTTCTGGGATACGCGGTTTTAACATCGCTGGCCCCACTCAGATAATCCATACTGACATCGTAATATTTCGCAAGCACCAACATGCTGTCGAAGGGAATCCTTGTTTTCCCATTAAAGCCCCGGCAGATTCACGCCCTGCTCATACCATTCCGCTTCGCAGCTCTTTACAACAGCGCAAAATGGGGGCTCTCAAAAACATGCTTCATCCGGCATAGGCAAAAAGGGTGCCCGGCGGGGTCAAACAGAACGGTCCAACTGTCAGAAAATTGCTGCCGTGCGACTGTCGCCCCGCATTGGGTCGCATATTCAACCGCTTTTTCCAAATCGTTCACCGCAAAATCGATATGCGCCATTTGCTGCTGAGCTTCCGGCTCCTCCGGCCACACGGGCGGCTGATACTCCGGGTTGCGCTGAAACGTTATACCGGGGTATGCTCCCTGCTTCGTCCCCGGAGCACCCACAACTGCGTATTGTTCATCATAAAACGGTATCTCCCATTTGAGCAGCACCGCATAAAATTCCGCCAATTCATGCGGGTCTTTGCAGTCCAGCGTAAATGCGCTCATTTTGATTTCCAGCTTATCCTCCATAACGTTACCCCTTCTGTTTTGACAAATAGTGCAAATCTTATTGATCATTTTACCCTATAAAATGAAAGAAGTCTATTTTTTTCAGATTCGACTCCTTTTTAGCCCGCCCAAAGGGATCTCTTGCTCTTTATGCCTGATAGCCCGCAGAACAAACGCACCCATGGCGGCAACCGCAACGATCCTGCCGCATCAGTGGCATATACACTTTTTCTGAAAAAAATCCTGCTATTCACACTTGAAATTTCTTTGCTGTTGTAGTAATATGAAGCTAGCTTCCTGTGAAGCAAGCTTCATATTTGAGGAGGTAAGAGGTAAGTTGTGAAAACAAGAGTAAAAGAATTTAGGAACCAGGCTAATTTGACACAACAACAGTTAGCTGATTTAGTTTACGTTTCTTCTCGGACAATTATTTCTATTGAAAAAGAACAGTACAGCCCTTCCCTTATGCTGGCATATCGAATGGCCGAGGTGTTTGGAACAACAGTTGAAGATTTATGCTGTCTGAAAGAAAACAGAGAATTGGAGGATCAACAACGTGAAGATTTATAATAAAAAGGGACTGATCCTTGGAATTATATTGGCAGCTCTTGGGGTCTTTATTTTAATCTCCAAGATTGTTTTACCGGAAAAGTTTTTACCGGAACAAATCAAAGAGATTGCCATTGCTGTTTTGGCTATTCTGATGGGGATTAGCGGTTTTATTCGCGCGTTTTCAAAACAGTTGACAAAAGAAGATCAGATTGAGGATAGCGATGAGCGAAACAGACTTTTAACCCTTAAAACCAAGTCGTTGACACTCAAAATTCTTTATGGCTGTCTTGCAGTATCCGCAATAGGAAGCGGGGCAGCATACAAACTGACTGCCAACACCACATGGATTCCTGTTCTTACAGTGTCTGCAATTTTGATCGGTTTTTTATTGCTGGTTGAATTGGTTGTAAGTATTTATTATGAGAGACGGACGTGAGAAAAGGGCAAAGCAATGATGTCCCTTTCATTTTTGTTCCAGAATATGGGATTTCATGTGCATGACTGCTATATAACTGATGTGACATGAAGTAAGCACTCTTTCACTTTTGAGCTGAAGCATGGCATGCATATTTTCTTTAGCGCATTTGATATTTTATGAGGAAGAAGGGTTACCGAAGATGAATAAGAACAACTCAATAAAACGTCCGCTCAAAGACGAACGTGACGAACAAATAGACACACGCTCCAAAAGCCATGCACTGGAATTTATGATAGCCGCAACACAGGTATTGACCGCAATGTGCTTGATAAAAGGCAACCCCGCATGGAAAGGCAGCTTGGCGCTATTGTTTCTTGGCGGTGCGGCAGACTTATTCTACAAATATGACCAATACAGCGAAAAGCCGTATATTCAGATTGGTATTGTCATTGGGTTAATCGGAATTGCCCTGCTTGTATGGTTTGGTTTTAGTGGATAACCGTTTATCCGCGGACGTATCAAGTTCAATCGTTTTATAGAGATCGTGCGGCTCTTGCGTTTGTGTGATTCGGTCAAAATTGATGCGCCCTCTGGCGCGGGCATAAAACAAAACGCACCCCACAACGTGAGGTGCGCGATTTGCTTGCAGGCTCAGCCTGCTGGCCCGCCCGGAGGGATTCGAACCCCCGGCCTTCAGAATCGGAATCTGCTGCGATATCCAGCTTCGCCACGGGCGGAAATATTACCATAGTAGTATAGCACAACCGTTCCGGTTATGCAATCCTTGTCCTTCGATTTTTTTCATAACGAAAATTCCTTTCCGACGCACACGCACAGCCGGGCAAACCTTGGCATTGCGGCGCATACAATGAAACAAGCTATGGAAAGGAGAATCCGCTATGCAATTTCCAAAATCCCCCTATTTTGCCCGGCGCGGAGGCACCCTGTATCAGGTGATCACCGGCCCTCCCGAAGAAAACGGGCCCCTGTGCCGTCATCGGGAGCTGCGCGAAAAAGCCGGCCTGTTGGAGCAGGCGATGGACGACACCCTTTTGGTGATGGCCCGCATGGTCGAACAGAAAGACCCTTACACCGCGGGGCATCAGCTGCGGGTAAGCTGCCTGGCCACCGATATCGCGCTGGAAATGGGCTGGCCGCCCGAGCGGTGCGATCTGCTGCGCCGCGCCGCACTGATTCACGACATCGGCAAGATCGGTATCCCCGGCGATCTGCTCACAAAGCCTACCGTCCTCACCCCGCTGGAAATGGCGCTGATCCGCACCCACGCGGAAACCGGCTATCAGATGGTGAAAGACATTTCTTTTTTCACTCCGCTGGCAGAGATCATCCGGCAGCACCACGAGCGCATGGATGGCTCCGGCTATCCGCGCGGGCTGGCGGGGGACGAGATTCTGCCGGAGGCCCGTGTTCTGGCTGTGGCGGATGTGTTTGAAGCGATGACCTCGCACCGGCCCTACCGCCCCGCGCCCGGAACGGAGGCCGCTCTGGCGGAGCTTTCCCGCCGCTCGCTTTACGACGCCGCGCCCGCAGACGCTTTGACGATCCTGATCTGGGAAAAGGATTACCGGATTCCCACGGGGCGCATTGGCGATTGAAAAGCCCGGTTCGGTACGCTATCATTATCTCACAGCACAAGCCGAAGCAAATCTTTCAAAGCCTGAAAAAGCATTGTCGGCTGATTGATTCCGGGAATGGATCATATTCTCATTAGCGCACTTGATTATTTATGGTATAATTGAAGCAGGGAGCAAAGTAATTTCCTGCTTTATGGATCACAATAGAAAAGAAGAACATGTTTCCCCGAAAGGATTTCTTATGACAGACACGCCGCTCTACACCGCGCTTTTGGAACACCGACAGAAAAACCGGGCCTCCTTTCATACGCCGGGGCATAAAAATGTGCCGGGCGCTTTGCCGCCGGACCTGCTTTCGCTCGATTTTACCGAGCTGCCGGATACCGACAGCCTCTTTGAGGCCGAAGGGGCCATTCTTGCGGCGGAACAGCGGGCGGCACGGCTGTTTGGAGCAAAACGCACGCTGTTTTCCGCGGGCGGCTGTACGCTCTGCCTGCAGGCGATGCTGTATCTGGCCGCGCCGCGCGGCGGTACGATTCTGTTTGACCGCGTGCTGCACCGCAGCGTGGTTCATACCATGGCCCTGCTCGACATTACGCCGGTCTGGATTCTTCCCCGACCCACCGCCGGGCGCGGCCTGCCCGGCCGGGTAGATAGCCGCGACGTCCTTTCAGCTTTGCGGGAGCACCCCGACGCGAAGGCCGTGTTTCTCACCAGCCCTGACTATTACGGCGTTCTGGCGGACATCCCCGCCATTTCCGCCGTTTGCCGGGAAGCGGGAGTTCCCCTTTTGGTGGACAACGCCCACGGCACCCATCTGGCATTTTTAAAGAAGAATCTTCATCCGCTGTTCCTGGGCGCCTCCGCCACGGCCTGCTCCGCGCACAAAACGCTGCCGGTGCTGACCGGCGGAGCATGGCTCAATCTTGCGGAACCGTCCTTTGTGCCGGACGCCAAAAGAGCCATGGCGCTGTTTGGCTCCACAAGCCCGTCGTACCCCGTAATGGCGTCGCTCGATCTGGCGCGCGCCTGGCTCGAAGAAAGCGGCCGCGCCGCGTTCGCCGCGCTGGAGGATCGGGCCTCGGCGGTGCGGGAGCTGGCCGCCCGGCAGGGTATCCCCTCGCCGGAGGGCGACTGCGACCCGGTTCGGCTCACGCTGCGTACCGCCGAGGCGGGAATTCTTGACACAGACGCCGCCGAGCTTTTGCGTAAACATGGCATAGAGCCCGAATACGCCGACGCGGCCCAAGTGGTGCTGATTGCCACACCGTTCAACAGCGAAAGCGATTTTCAGCGCCTCGAAACGGCGATTCGCGCCCTGCGGCCCGGCAAAGCAATTGCAGAGGCCGCACCCGCGCTGCCCGCGCTGCCGCCCATGCTGCTCACACCCCGGCAGGCGCTGCTTTCCCCGGCAGAAGAGCTCCCTCTCGCGTCTGCCGTCGGCAGAATCGCAGCAGAAACCGCCTGCCCATGCCCGCCCGGCGTGCCGGTAGTGATGCCCGGAGAAAAAATTACGGACGAAATTGCTGACTTTTTACGTGGGTATGGCATTTTTTCATTGAAAGTGGTAAAATAAATCAGATACCCTATTTTCGCTTTTTAAAACGTTCCGCAACCTGTATAGGAGGGATATATTATGAAACTGATCCTTGCCATTGTCAGCAGTGACGACAGTGCCACGGTACAGGCCGCATTGACGAAAAAGCACTTCCCCATCACAAAACTGGCAACGACCGGCGGTTTTTTAAAAGCCGGCAACACCACCTTCATCGTCGGTGTAGAGGACGATAAAGTAGAAGAGGTCATTTCCGAGATTGCCGCTCACAGCAGCCGCCGAACCCAGATCGTGCCCAGCGCTTCTGCCATGGATATGGGGCTTTACGCCTCCTTCCCCGTGGAGGTCACGGTCGGTGGATCGACTATTTTTGTAATGAATGTTGAGCGGTATGAAAAAGTATGATCTTTGAAGGATTTTTCGGTAACGATTCCCTGCGTCAGCAGCTTTCGCTTGCGCTGGAACAGGATCGCCTGCCTCACGCGGTGATTCTGGAGGGGCCGCCCGGCAGCGGCAAGCGTACTCTGGCGCAGATTCTGGCCAGAGCCTGCGTCTGCACCGCCCAGGGTGAGCGCCCCTGCGGTGTGTGCCCAGCCTGCATTAAGGCCAAAGCGGGGTCGCACCCCGACATTATTGTGGAAAGCGGCGGCACCGCCGCGCGGTCGTTCCACGTGGATGCCGTGCGCCGCGTTCGTTCCGACGCGTATATCAAGCCGAATGAGGCTTCCCGAAAAGTATACTGCCTGTTTGAGGCTCAAACCATGTCCGAACAGGCGCAGAATGCCCTGCTGAAAATTTTGGAAGAGCCCCCCGATGGGATTTTGTTTATTCTCACGTGCCCGTCTGCCTCCGCGCTGCTGCCCACCATCCGCTCCCGTTCGCTGATTCTGACACTGGAGCCCCGGGAGCAATCCGGAGATCACCCCGAGGCCGCGGCACTGGCCGCGCAGATTCTGCGTGAGCTTCCTCTGCCGGATGAATCCGCGGTGCTGAAAACATGCGCGCCGCTGATCCAGAATCGCGAGCTGCTGCGCCAGGTGCTCGACCGCCTGACGGTGCTGTTCCGCGATGCCGCCGTGCTGCGCGCCGGCGGAACCTCGCTTACCCGCGATCCTTCTGCGCAGGAGCTGGCCCGCCAACTGACCCGTGACCGCCTTTTGGCGCTGACGGAGCTCAGCATCCAGACCCGCCGCCGCATGGATCAAAACGCGAACAATACCCTCCTTGTCACGGTTTTTTGTGCGCAGCTGCGCGCCGTGGCAGGATATTAAACAATAAAGGAGAGAGCTATGGCCGAAGTAATTGGCGTACGATTTAAAAACGTGGGCAAAGTATATTACTTTGACCCCGATGGAAATAATTTGAAAAAAGGCGACATGGTCATTGTTGAAACCTCCCGCGGTGTGGAATGCGGAGAGGTCGCCATGGAAAACCGCCAGGTAGACGATGAAAGCATTGTGCAGCCGCTCAAAAAGCTGATCCGCATCGCGAATCAGGAAGACCTCAAGAAGCTTGCAGAAAATCAGATCCGCGAAAAGAGCGCCTTCGAGATCTGCAATAAAAAGATTGCCGCCCACAAGCTCGAAATGAAGCTGGTGGACGTGGAATACACCTTCGACAACAGCAAGATTCTGTTTTACTTTACCGCCGACGGCCGTGTGGACTTCCGCGAGCTGGTCAAGGATTTGGCCTCCGTGTTCCGCACTCGCATCGAGCTGCGCCAGATCGGCGTGCGCGACGAGGCGAAAATGCTCGGCGGCCTTGGCATCTGCGGACGGCCGTTCTGCTGCTCCACCTTTTTGGGCAGCTTCCAGCCGGTCTCCATCAAGATGGCCAAGGAGCAGAACCTTTCGCTCAACCCTGTCAAAATCTCCGGCACGTGCGGCCGCCTGATGTGCTGCCTGAAATATGAGCAGGAGGCTTACCTCGATTTGCTGCGCACGACCCCGAAGCTGAACGCGATTGTGATGACTCCCGAGGGACGCGGCACCGTGGTGGATCAGAATCTTTTGACCGGCGTACTGCAGATTCGACTCGACAAAGCGCCGGATGCTGCGCCCTCTACTTACAAAGTGAAGGACGTGAGGCTCATCAAAGACGCCCAGCTCCGCGTAAACAAGGCGGAGCTCGATCAGCTAAAAGAGCTGGAAAAGGATTGAGATTCCATTCACAAATTCGGAAAAACCAGTTGCAATTCTGCCATTGTGTGTTAGAATAAGGGTGTAATACTTATTCTGGAGGTGCTTAACAATGGCATATGTTATTAACAGTGATTGCATTTCCTGCGGTGCTTGCGCAGGTGAGTGTCCCGTGAGCGCCATCTCTGATGGTGCTGACAAGTACGTAATTGATCCCGAGCTTTGCACAGAGTGCGGTGCTTGCGCTTCCGTGTGTCCCGTAGGAGCCCCGAATCCCGAGGCTTAAGGCTCAATGAAAGTGATTTAAGGCGGAGCGATCGTTGCTCCGCCTTAAATTTTGGACAAGTTTTCGGGCGCGGCTCCCGCTGCCCGCCGCTTGCTTTCAAATAAAGTTTTCTTCTCCCATAAAATGATCTGCCGGAGGTAACCCATGCAGCCTGAACTGGAGCCACTCTCCCCCAGTATCTCCGTGTTCGTCTCACAGACGCACCGATTTAATACCGATACGATCTTGCTGGCGCATTTCGCGGCCCCCAAGCGGGGCGAGAAGTGCGCCGATTTCGGCACCGGCTGCGGCGCCATTCCGCTGATCTGGCTGGCGCGGTACGAGCCTGCCCAAATCTGCGGGGTAGAAATCCAGCCCGACGCCTGCGAGCTGGTGCGGCAGTCTGCCGAGCACTGCGGCGTAGCAGACCGCCTGCGGGTTCTGAACCTCGACCTGCGGCAGCTTGATCAAACAAAGCCGCGCGACCCGTGGCTGGAAAACTGCGACCTGATTTCGTGCAACCCGCCGTATAAGGCGCAGGGAACGGGCATCGAAAACCCCGAACAGGGCAAGCGCATGGCCCGGCACGAGGAGACCTGCCCCATGGGGGACGTGGCGCG
>OBWS01000307.1_pt1 | contig 29535 bp, 25 predicted proteins | sample 1495291 | NCBI WGS metagenome assembly OBWS01 (sample SAMEA2580090, study PRJEB22360) | human gut metagenome | biome: human gut; feature: human-associated habitat; material: faeces | place: Denmark | collected 2008/2010 | reverse complement strand
GTCCCAATGGCTTTTCTATACCTTCTCGAAATTGCGAACTTTATTGTACTCTATCTTATCCTTGTCTATGGTATTCTTTAATAGATTTGAATATCCATATAAAATTGCTTTTTATAGTATGTAATGCAAGCCTATAAACGACAGTTTATAGCGGTATAAAACAGTGGTTGGTTAAGATGATGCTTTTTTCTCATTTTGATCGAATCATCCCGGATGTTGTGTCGATGGCGTAATTTGGAAACAAAATAAAGGTTACAATCCTGTTAAACAGCACCCATTTTTCGGCGCTTGTGCTATAATAAAAAAAGTTAAAAAGAGGGAAGTGCTGATCGTGTCTATCGGGAAAAAACGTGTTGTTATTGCCGCCTCTATGCTTGCCGTTGCGATTTGTATTGGGGTGTTGATCGGGTCCGTTGCCGGTTATGTTACGAAGTCTGCTTTTGCGAATACTCCTTCCTCCGCGGTGTCGGTCGGCGAAGCCCCCTCGCAATTGGTCACGTCGCAGCCCGTTTCTGAGCGGCCGGTTTCGTCTGCCGTAGAAATTTCTGAAATTCCGTCCTCAAAGCCCCTTTCTTCGTCGGTTTCAAGCCCAGCTTCCGCTCCTTCGTCCTCCTCAAAAGCGTCTTCCACCAAAGCGTCCTCCGCGCCTGATCCGGCGGTGATCGCAAAAGAAATGGAGGCGATCCGGGCCATGTTCCCCAGCTTTTATGTGGAGCCTACGGAAAAAATCGCACATAAGGCCGGCGATAAGGTGGCTTACCTCACCTTTGACGACGGGCCGTCCGAGCTGACTCCGCAGGTGCTGAAAATATTGGCGGACAACGATGTGAAGGCGACCTTCTTCGTGGTGGGGCGCAGTGATGCGCAGTCCAAAAAGTGGATGAAAGAAATCGTCGATCAGGGTCATACCATCGGGATGCACACGTACACTCACAATTACAGAAAGATTTACGCGTCGCCCACCGCGTTTTTCACCGATTTGTCAGAGCTGAACGATCTGATCACCGAGGCCACCGGAGTGAAGCCGCAGATCGTGCGGTTTGCCGGCGGGAGTGTGAACAGCTACAATAAGGGCATTGCGCGCCCGGTCGCAGACGAGCTGACGCGCAGAGGCTACACGTATTATGACTGGAACGTGAGCGCGGGTGATGCGGAAAAGGGTGCGACAGCGCAGTCGATTTACCAGAATACCGTCAACGAAGCCGTTCAGTTTGAAAAGGCGGTTGTTTTGTTTCACGACTCTTCCACCAAACACGATACGGTCAAAGAGCTCCCCAAAATCATCGGGACGCTGAAAAAGAACGGTTATCGCTTTGATAAGCTTGACCCCTCCGTCAAACCAATCATCTTTAAGCTCCCGGCCCAGTGAATGCCGCCGGGCGGCGGCCCCGTCCGTCCGCCTGCGAACCAATAAAGCACCCACTGAACACAGTACACAAGAACGCGCCTTAAACCGGCTCTTCCCTGGCGGTTCAAGGCGCGTTTTCTGTTTCTTCCGGATGCTGCTGCAGTGCAATTTGGAATTGCGGATTTGTTTTGCAATCACTCTTTTTCAAACGAAAAGAAGAGGCTTACTGCCCCCGTCCCCAAAGCATTTTAATCCTTTGCCGGGCGATGAAAGCAGACGGATGGAGGGAAGGGGTTATCCGCGGCGGCAAAATAAAGGTTATTTCAGGCCGTGGCGCTGCCGGTAATCCGCCAGCAGAAGATCGACCATCCGGCCGTAGCTTTTTACGCCGTCCTCCTGACGGTTCGATTTCAGGTAGCTGTCGTTCACCGTTGTCGCTGCCTTTGCCGCCGGGCCTTCAAACTGCTTCCAGTAAGCGCTGGCCGCGGCAAGGTCTTTTTGCGCGCCGGCTTCCAAAAGGGCATAGGTTTCCCGCCCGGCCTTCTGGTCGGCGGAATACAGGGCGTTGTTTGCGTAAATAAAGGCCAGTAAGGTGCCGGAGTAGGAAAACGCGGGGTCGGTGCTGCTCCGGCCGGCCAGATACGCGATGAAATTGGCTTCATCCTCGCGCATATAGCCCCGCATATGGCTCAGCTCGTGCAGCATGGTGGCCGGGATGCCGTATGCCGGGGCGTCCGCGTTGACGTTTGCCTCCATGGTAAAGGGAAAATAGATTCCGGTAATGTTAAGGTATGACATCAGCCGCGAGGCCATCACGGCCTTTGGCGGCCCGTAGCCGCTTTTTAGGGTGGGGTACCGCGCCTGCATAGCGTCCATGATGCCGCGCGCTGTTTCGGCAGCCGCGTTTCGGTCTGGGAGAACGGCGACGCCATGGCTGTCCGTTTTTATTCCGGCACGGTCGCGGTTGGCGCTCTGCGCCAGCTCCGTGCAAAGCGCTTTCAGCTCTTCTGCAGAGGAGGGCCGCACCGTCAGTCCCGCAACCTGAGCGAACGGGTCACGAGAATAGTTGATGCCGCAGCTGAACGTGAACCAGAAGGAGATCACGCCCGCCGCACAGAGCAGAGAGGCCGCCGCGCGCAGCAAAAGCGTTTTTCGCTCCTGCCCGCGGCGGATCACCCGGACGATCAGGCGGATCAGCAGAGCGGGGAGAAATACAATCAAACTCGCCAGCAGCAGCTCCATGATGGAAAAAGGGAGCAGAGAGGTGATGCGGTTCTCACCCAAAGAAAAGACGGGGTAAATCGTTGCGGCGTACCACTCCGCCCAGTCAGGATTTCTGGAGGCGGCATATGAAACGGCCAGTGAAAGCGGCAGCAGCAGAAAAAGCCGGATTCGTTTAAATGAAAGCAGGGATTTCATAAGTATTCCTTATCCTCTTAGATTATTGTTCAGGCTCATTGTCCTTTAAGAAAAATCGGAGCGCCATTGTGACAGCAGCTATTTTATACTTGATTTCGGCGTCCGTCTTTTCCCATTGGTCATTCAGAAATCGATCTACATCAGCGACTTTAATTCCTGCCATTTTTGCGATGGTTTCTTTTGAAAGCTGATGATAAGACAATACTATTTCCAAAAAGGCTTTTACCTTCAGGTCAGGCAGTTCTTCCGGTATCATGGCTAAAAACATGATTTTATCTAAAGCTTTTGTTCGTTCCATAAAACCATCCGGAAGAGCTTGCCTGTTTCCCTGAGCAATCTGATACACACTTTCGACGCTGAGAGAAAGATATTTCGCCAAAGTTTCCACATTGAAATGAGATTCTTACAACAGCTTTTTTAGGCAAAGTGAGACATCGGCGACACTCATGACAATCAACCTCCCGATATACGAACATTCCCGAATTTGTATTACGATTAAAATTATACCACGGGCACAATACACGTTGCAGGATATCCCGCAGTAAAATCGAAAGCATGGCCTTCCTCAGGGAGAGAAATGAATCATCAGCCTGGTGATTCGTCATAGCCACACAACGGCTATGATACTTCCCATTTGAGGTCATTATATAGCATCAAATATCAGAAGTAAAAGAAAATTGTCTTTTTTTCGTCTGTGAGGGGCAATCCGGCGGAAAAATGACGTTTCTTTTCTCCGCAAACCGCTTTCTGCGCTTGGCAAATGCTGGTCGATTGTGATACAATAAACCCAATCACGATCTGATTCGCGCCATGCTGAAATTTACGGTGAAAAAATGGAAGATATCGTGTTTTTTCCGCTCAGGGCAGGGGAAACACCGGCCACGATTCCATATTTTTATGGGAGACTTTGAATCGACGCTGTTCAGACATTAATTACGGGAGCCGGCCATGCTGAAATCTCTTTTGCAATCTCGTTCCAAGCTGCTTCACATATTGCCCTATGTTGTCATCGCGGGGATGGCGGTTTTGTTTCTAGTTCGTTCCGTTTTTGGATTCGACTGGTCCGACGAAACCTACTATCTGGCCCTGCCCTACCGGTTCTCGCTGGGCGACCGCCCGTTTCTGGATTCCTGGGACATTCACCAGACCGGGGCCCTGCTGATTGCGCCGATTTTATGGCTGTACCGGCTGGCCGTGGGGGACATGACGGGAATTCTTCTGTTCATGCGCATCCTGTATATCTGCGTGGATGCCGCCGCGGCCGTTCTGGTGTACCGGGCGGTATTTCGGCTGTACCGGCGCAGGCTTCCGGCGCTGATCTGCGCGGGCCTGTTTTTTTCGTTTACCCCGTTCGGAATCAATAATTTTTCTTATAACAGCATGGGGTATCTGTTTACGACATCCGCCGCCATGCTTTTGTTTTTCCTTTACGGGGATTCCTTTTCGGCGCCGGGGGCTTTTGGCGTCGGGGCGCTTTCGGGGGCCCTGCTGGCGTTCGCGTGCATTTCCTACCCGTTTTTCATTGTAATGGTGCCGATTTTTCTGCTGGCGCTGTTCCGGATTCGCCCGCGCGTGCGGAAAAACGGACTCGAGCCGGAATCGCGCGCGCCGCTGTTCGGGATGCTCTGCGGCGGGGCGGCGACGCTGCTGTTGGCTGCCGGTTATCTGCTGGCGGTGAGCGGCGTTTGGGGGATTCTCGACAACGTCAGGTATCTGTTTCAGGACCCGGAGCACCCCTACCAGAGCCTGCTTGTCAAAACCTCTCTGTTTTTGCAGGATTACCAGATGCTCACCATTCTTTCTCTGCTTGAAATTACGCTGCTGGTGCTCATTGTTTTGTCGCGCCAGATGAAAACAGACCTTGACCTTGCGCCGGTGCTGGAAGTGATGATCTGGATCTGCATGCCGCTGAGCCTGGTTTTTAATGTGGGTATGGTGCTGATCCAGTCGGAATCCGATTTGACCTTTACGTCCAAGGTGAATTATATTCAGGCCTGTGCGGGTCTTTGGCCGCTGATTTTAACGGCGTACCGGCCGCAGCGCCGCAGCCGGATTGTGGTCTGGGTTTTGTATGTGCCGTCGCTTGTGCTCAGCTGGGCGGTGTATGCCGCCAGCAATAACGGGATGACGGGCGCGTCGTACATCCTGAATCTTTCTTCGCTGGCGCTGGTTTTAACGGCGTATGATTTTTACACGGCGGAGCGCGAGGCGCCCGCGGCGCGCCGCCGCGTGCTGAAAACCCTGTGGGCGGCGTTTGCCAGCTCTCTGGTGCTTTTGGTGCTGTGCAACACCGTCATGCGCGCTCAGGCCGTTTACCGCGACGAGCCGATCGTGTACCTGCGCACGCAGCTGACGACCGGCCCGGCCAAGGGCCTTTACACCACGCCGGCCGCGGCGGCCCGTTATACCGGCCTTGTGGAGGACATTCAGAACGCCATGCCCCCGGGAGACGGCAGAGTAATGTTTAACGAGCTGCTGCCGTTCGGCTATCTGTGCGGCCAGCAAAGACCCGCGCCGCCGTCGCTCTGGCGCTCGGAGCTGCCGTCAAAACGAATCGACGTGTTTTTTGAGAAAAATCCGCAGAACCGGCCGGCCCTTCTCTATGTGGTCAAGGCGCCCTACGGCGTGAATAACGGCACCGAGCCGGTTACGCAGCGCACGGCGGAGCGCATTCTGGGCGGAGCGGTGGTTATGAAAGAAACGGAATATTCTTACCAATTTACCAAAAAATAAGGGTAAGAGAATCGATGGAATATCGAAGGGGATATCCGGATGGACTATTATCTGAACAGACATACCGAAGCGGGTTCGACTCTGTTTGATGTATTCGACACAGCCGGTACCTGTCTTTATACCGTGGAAGGCGACTGGGGCTCGTTCGGGGGCAAACTGTACCTGCGCGACGCCTCCGGGGCCGAAACGGCCAAAATCAGCTGCGTGGGAATTCACGGCTTGTGCAAGTACAGCGTGCAGGTCGGGGAGCGCGAACGCATGCGCGTGACGCATAACCTCGCGTCGTCGGGCGGCAGCCTGCGCCTGAGCAAGACGGACTGGAGCCTTCGCGGCGATCTTCTCACCCGCAGCTTCGACGCGGTAGACGGCCGGGGCAACGTGCGCATGACTCACGCGCCCTGCTGGACGGCCCACGGCGACGGCTACGGAATTCACGTAGAACGGCAGCAGGATGTGCCGCTTTCCCTGTGCCTTGCCGTGATTGTGGACAATGCGGCGCTGTGCGGCCCGGGGTGCGCGGTTCCGGCCAATTAAGCATTGACAAAGCCCCGGTACGATGTAATAATATGAGAAAGATGCGAACAGCCGCGAATTGCCGCGCTTTGTGCGGAAAATTGCGGAAAACAGGGCGTGGGAATCCCCGCGCTTTGTGCTTTTCGGGCGGGTAACGCAGCGTGGTCTGCTTTTAAGTCCGGCCGGGCCTTCGGCCCGGTCGGCGCGCCCTGCGGCGCCGCTTGATTTGGATCGATTTTTAGGAGGAAACAGAATGAGCAAGGAGCTTGCGAAGACCTATGAGCCGCAGGAGGTAGAGGACAGAATTTACCAGTTCTGGCTTTCCGGCGGCTATTTTCACGCGGAGGCGGACCCGCAGAAGAAGCCGTACACCATTGTCATTCCGCCGCCGAATATTACCGGCCAGCTCCACATGGGGCATGCGCTGGACGAAACCCTGCAGGATATTCTGATCCGCTGGCGCAGAATGCAGGGCTACTCGGCCCTGTGGCTGCCGGGTACCGACCACGCCTCCATCGCCACGGAGGCGAAGATTGTGGAGGCCATGCGCAAAGAGGGCATCACGAAAGAAGAAATCGGCCGCGAGGGCTTTTTGAGCCGCGCGTGGGATTGGAAAGAGAAATACGGCGGCACCATCATCGGCCAGCTAAAAAAGCTCGGCTGTTCCTGCGACTGGGAGCGCGAGCGCTTCACGCTCGATGAGGGCTGCTCCGAAGCGGTTCGTGAGGTGTTTGTGCGCCTGTACGAAAAGGGCCTGATTTACCGCGGCGAGCGCATCATCAACTGGTGCCCGCACTGCCGCACCTCCATTTCCGACGCGGAGGTGGATTTCAGCGAGCACGACGGCAGCTTCTGGCACCTGCGCTACCCGCTCAGCGACGGCTCCGGCGACATCCGCCTTGCGACGACCCGCCCCGAAACCATGCTGGGCGATACCGCCGTGGCAGTGCACCCGGACGACGAGCGTTACCGGCATCTGGTTGGCAAAACCGTGATTCTGCCGCTGGTCGGCAAAGAGATTCCGATTGTTGCGGATACGTATGTGGAGCCGGATTTCGGAACCGGCGTGGTAAAGATCACCCCGGCGCACGACCCGAACGACTTCGAGGTCGGCCTGCGCCACAACCTGCCCGTCATCAATGTGATGGACGAGGCCGGTATCATCAATGAAAACGGCGGCAAATATCAGGGGATGGACCGTCTGGATGCGAGAAAGCAGATTGTCAAGGATCTGGACGAGCAGGGCTACCTGCTGAAAGTTGAGCCGATCAAGCATAATGTCGGCTCCTGCTACCGCTGCTCCACCATCGTAGAGCCGCGCGTCTCCAAGCAGTGGTTTGTCAAAATGCAGCCGCTGGCCGAGCCCGCGATCGACCGCGTGAAGGACGGCGAAGTGAAATTCGTTCCCGAGCGCTTTGAAAAAATTTATTATCATTGGATGGAAAACATCCGCGACTGGTGCATTTCGCGCCAGCTGTGGTGGGGGCACCGCATTCCCGCGTGGTACTGTGCGGACTGCGGCGAAATGATCGTTAGGAAGGAAGCGCCCGATACCTGCCCCAAGTGCGGCAGCCATCACCTGCACCAGGACCCCGACACGCTCGATACCTGGTTCTCCTCTGCACTGTGGCCGTTCTCCACACTCGGCTGGCCGAAGAATACCGAGGATCTCAACTATTTCTACCCGACCAACACGCTGGTAACGGGCTATGACATCATCTTCTTTTGGGTGGCGCGCATGATCTTCTCCGCCATTGAGCAGACCGATCAGGTGCCGTTCGACACCGTGCTGATCCACGGCCTGGTGCGCGACGCGCAGGGGCGCAAAATGTCCAAGTCGCTGGGCAACGGCATCGACCCGCTGGAGGTCATCGCGGACTTCGGCGCGGATGCGCTGCGCTTTACGCTCGCGACCGGCAACAGCCCGGGCAACGACCTGCGCTTTTCAGACGACAAGGTCAGCGCCAGCCGCAACTTTGCAAATAAAATCTGGAATGCGGCCCGCTTTATCCGCATGAACATCGACGGCTATGAGGTGGAAAACCGCCTGCCGGAGCACCTCACGCAGGCCGACCGCTGGATCATCGGCACCTTCCACGAGGTGGCAAGGGAGATCACCGAGAATCTTGAGAAGTTCGAGCTCGGCATCGCCGTGCAGAAGCTCTACGACTTTTTGTGGGACGACTTCTGCGACTGGTATATTGAAATTGCAAAAATCCGCATGCAGGGCGAGGACGAGCAGACCGCGCAGAGCGCCCGGCAGGTGCTGGTGTGGGTCATGTCCAATACGCTCAAGCTCCTGCATCCGTTTATGCCGTTTATCACGGAGGAAATCTGGCAGTCGCTGCCGCATGAGGGCGATTCCATTATGGTCTCCCAATGGCCGGAATACGATGCGGCGCTCAGCTTTGAGCGGGACCGCGTGGAGATGCGCCGCGTGATGGACGCCATCCGCGCCGTGCGCAACCGCCGTGCCGAAATGAACGTGCCGCCGTCGCGCAAGGCACATCTTTCCGTCGCCGTAACGGGCACAGCCGCGGATACGTTCCGCGCAAATGTGGACGTGATCTCCCGCCTTGCATACGCGAGCCGGGTGGAAATCGCGGATGCCTGGAACCTGCCGGACGCCGTGACGATCGTTGCCGATGCCGCGACGCTGTATATCCCTACCGACGAGCTCGTGGATAAAAAGGCAGAGCTGGCCCGGCTCGAAAAAGAGCTGGAATCCACGCAAAAGCAGCTGGATTCCGCCGAGGCCAAGCTCAAAAACGAAACGTTCCTCTCCAAAGCGCCCGACAATGTGGTGGACGGTGTGCGTAAAAACGCGGAGAAGCTGGCGGAAAAAGCCGCCGGTATCCGTTTGGCGATTCAAAATCTCAGCAAATAACGAAGGAACCCGGTTGATCCAAGTGCCGCCGCCATGTTTGGCGGCCGGCGACTTTGCTTCAGGCCTTGTTTGAAAAAGGAAGGGACGTCTCTGTTTCGGCTGAAATTGTCTGCCCGGCATTCAGAATGCCCGGAATGCGGAACGTGTTCCTGTGCGGTTTCCCTGTTCGGCACAGTTTTTCCTGAAACCCATTGTCCTTTAACTGACCTTGCAAGGCCTCAAAACGGATGGCCGGAAAAGGGGACGCGATTATGACATATCAAGAAGCGCTGGAACAAATTTCTTCTCAGGCAAAGTTCGGCATTAAGCCGGGTCTCGAACGCATTATAAAGCTGCTCGATAAAATGGGCAATCCGCAGAACCGGCTGAAGTTTGTGCATGTGGCCGGCACCAACGGCAAGGGCTCCACCTGTGCGCTGCTCTCTTCGGTGCTGACTGCGGCGGGCTACAAAACGGGTCTGTATATTTCCCCCTATATTCTGGAGTTCCGCGAGCGCATGCAGATCTGCGGTCAGATGATCCCGAAGGAGGAGCTGGCCGCGCTCACCGAGGAGCTTCTGCCGCTCATTCAGGAGATGGAGCAGGACGGCGACGCTCTCACGGAATTTGAATTCATCACCGCTCTGGCAATGGAGTGGTTTGCCCGCAGCAAATGCGATGTGGTGGTGCTGGAGGTCGGCTTGGGCGGCCGCTTCGACGCGACCAATATCATAGGGACTCCGCTCGTGTCGGTCATTATGTCCATCTCGCTCGATCACACCGGCATTCTCGGCGATACGGTGGAGAAAATCGCGTTTGAAAAGGCCGGCATCATCAAAGAGGGCGGCGATACCGTCGTGTTCTCGCGGCAGGACTACGGCGCCATGCAGGTACTGCGCGAGGCGGCGCAGCAGCGGAACAACAGCTTCTGCGTTGCGGAGCCGGAAGAGATGGAGCAGGTGGAAAGCGATTTGCTCGGCACCCGCTTTGTGTACCGCGGCACCCAAATGCACATGCCGCTGATCGGCGAGCATCAGGTGCTCAACGCGGCCACCGTTCTGGCGGCGCTGGACGTTCTGCGCAAAAAGGGCTTCGAGCTGCCTTTGCAGGCAGTGGCACAGGGCTTTGCGCAGGTATCCTTCCCGGCGCGTCTGGAGCTGCTCTCCAAACATCCGGTCTTTCTGCTGGATGGCGCACATAACCCGAACGGAGTGCAGGCGCTGGCGGCGGCGCTGCGGCAGTATCTTTCCGGCAAGAGAATCACGGCCATTATGGGCATGCTTGCCGATAAGGACAGCCATGCCTCAATCGGCTACCTGAACGGCCTGCTCGATCAGGTCTACACCCTCACGCCTGATAATCCCCGTGCCATGCAGGCGGAGGAGTTTGCCGCTCTCTGGCGGGAAATGGGGGTTTCTGCCAAGGCGGCGCAGTCGCCCCGGCAGGCGGTGGAACTGGCGCTGGCCCATGCGGGGAGCGACGGCGCGGTCATCGTGTGCGGTTCGCTCTACCTTGCGGCCGAGATTCGCCCGGTTGCCATCGAAATTTTAAAAGGAATGGCTCCGTCCGCATAATTCGAGTAAAATTTTACCAGAAAACCTCTATCCTAATGGGTAGAGGTTTTTTTATTTCCCGCAGCGTTTTTCCGGGAATGGGACAAGCCGTTTCCCGATGATTTTTTTAGAATTTACTCCGATTTTGTCGAATTTCTTGCAATGGTGTGTATAATCGGGAATTTCTGGAAAAAATAAAGGAAGAAAACAAATGCGGGTAAACATCCGGGAGGAAAGATCATGAATGATGTCAGGCTGATTTTAAAGGAAGGCACGCTGACGGCCCTGCTCAGCGGCGAAATCGACCATCATAACGCCCGGGGGATTCGTGAGGCCATTGACGAAACGGCCGGGAAAACGAAGCCCAAAGAGCTGATTCTGGATTTTTCCAGAGTGCAGTTTATGGACAGCTCGGGCGTGGGGCTGATTATGGGGCGTTACCGGCTGATGCAGGTGCTGGGGGGTTCCGTCACCATCGCGAATCTGCCGCCGAAGGTGGAAAAAGTGGTTTCCATGGCCGGGCTGGACAAGCTGGTGAAATTTGAAAAAGGAGTGGTATACCGTGAAACCGATGAATGAAATGAACGTGTCCTTTCTCAGCTGTTCCGCAAACGAAGGCTTTGCGCGGGCGGTCGTGTCCGCGTTTGTGGCGCAGATGGACCCGACCATCGACGAGATTTCCGATATTAAAACGGCGGTGTCGGAGGCGGTGACAAACTGCATTGTCCATGCGTACCGCGATACGCTGGGCATGATTTACATAACCGCCAAGCTGTATGAGGACGGCGGGGTGCAGATCCGCATTCGCGACAAGGGCTGCGGCATAGAGGATGTGACAAAGGCGAGGGAGCCGCTGTTTACCACCGGCGGGGAAGAGCGCGCCGGGCTGGGCTTTGCGGTGATGGAAAGCTTTATGGACGACGTCCTCGTGACCTCCCGCGTGCAGAAGGGCACCACCGTCACACTGAAGAAGAAGCTGGCCCGCAGGCGGGCCTCTCATGATTGACCGGGACCGTATGATCAGCGAGAACATCGGTCTGGTGCACGCGTGTGCCAAACGCTTTAAGGCGCGCGGCGTGGAGTATGAGGATCTGTTCCAGGCGGGGTGTATGGGGCTGGTCAAAGCGGTCGATCATTTCGAGGAGGAGCGCGGGCTGCGCTTTTCCACCTATGCGGTGCCGGTCATCCTCGGTGAAATGCGCCGCCTGTTCCGCGACGGCGGCAGCATTAAGGTAGGGCGCTCCCTCAAGGAGCTTTCGCTCAAGGCGACAAGGGCTACCGCGGAGTTTAACAGAGTTCACGGCAGAACCCCCACCATCGGGGAGCTTGCGGCGGAGCTCGGGGTCGAAATCACCGAAGCGGCGCAGGCGGTGAACGCCGGCCAGCAGCCCCTTTCACTCACCGCGGCGGAGGACGAGGGCGGCGGGCAAATCGATGTGCCGGTGGAGGCGCCCGACGAGCGGATTTCGGAGCTGCTGTCTTTGCAGCAGGTGATCGGCGAGCTTGAGCCGAAGGACCGCAGCATTATCGTATACCGATATTTTAAAAGTCAGACACAGGCGCAAACGGCGCAGGCCCTGGGGATGACTCAGGTGCAGGTTTCGCGCAGGGAAAAGGTGATTCTGCGGGGTCTGCGGGAGAAGCTTTTGGAATAGCCGGGAAGAGAGTGCCTAAAATCAGGATAGCAGGATATAAAATACAGTGCTGTATTTTATATCCTGCTATTAAAAATAAAAGAAAGAAAGTAAACTAATAGTAAGAGTTTTGTAGCGTATTATTAACAGTTGGAGGTGGGCTTACTGGATCGAAAGGCACTTGGAATACGATTGTCGGCAGCCCGTAAGGAAAGCGGATACACTTCTGAGCGATTAGCATCGGAATGTAATATCAGTGCGGTGTATGTCAGACAAATCGAATCTGGAAAATACCAGCCCAGTATTTCAACATTAATTAAATTTGGTAATGTTTTACATCGATCTTTGGATTATTTTGTACAGGACAGCGTGGAATGGAACGAACGAACCGTTTTATCGGGAATCTCTGAAAAATGCAAGCATCTTACACCGGAGCAGCTTAAAATGGTGGAACGCATCATTGACGCGATTCTGGATACGTAAAAAAGTGAATCAGTATAAAAAAGAAGAATCCTTTGCGGATTCTTCTTTTTTATTGTCTTTTTCGGGTGGGCTTGAAAGCTTTTAATAAATAGAATATAATTATGTATGGTATATCTTTACAAAATAAGTATTTCACATGGAGGAGAGAACATGGTCAAAGAAAAAACAGGCGTTTCTCGCGGGAGAAATGCGGTTCGTAAGATGTTCGGCGGCGGCTCTGGCTCTATTAAAAAAAGATTGCAAATCAGCATTGTAGTCTTGGTAGTAGCAGTATCTTCTATTTTGAGTATTGTGAGTTCCGCTCTGCTCATGCGGGACGCCACAGAAAACATGACGTTGAGGATACAGGAAGGGGCTGCCGCGTACAGCCAGTCGGTTCAAAATGCGATTAATACTTATAAGGCCAAAATAGAGACAATTGCGCAGAGTGCATCTATTTTAGACTCTGCCCAAAGCGCGCAGCAGAAGAGTGATGCCTTGGCCGCTGCCGCGAAGAAATTTGGTTTCGAGTCTGTGGTAGTATCCGATGCAAATGGCGATACCTCTGACGGGACCAATGTGAAAGACCGCGAATATTTTCAAAAATCGATCGCGGGAGAAACTTATCTTTCGTCGCCTTTGCTAAGCAAAGCGACTGGTAAGATGGTTCTGATTATCTCCGCACAGCTCAGCGGCGGAAAGGGGATTGTATTCGCAAGGCTCTCCAGTGATGTTTTCAGCCAGATGATCGATGATATTTCGATCGGCGCCTCTGGGTACGGCTTTATTGTGAATAAAGCCGGAACCATTGTTGCTCATAAAAAACAGGAGACGGTATCTCAGCAGCTGAACTATATTGAGCAGGCAAAAAAGGACAGCAGCTATGCCGGGCTTGCCTCGGTAATAACCGACATGATTTCCGGGAATACCAGCGTGCGGCCCGTCCAGTATCAGGGTACCGAAATGACAGTGGGGTACACCGGAATTCCGGGTACGGACGGATGGTCCATCGGAGTGACCGCGCAGACAGCGGAAATGATGAATAATTTTTATATTTCGATGCGTTTGATGATGATTCTTCTCGTTTTATTTATTCTTGCTTCTTTCTTTTTGGCGGCCAGAATCGCGAATCCGATTGCAAATCCCATCATCAGTATGGTGCGGCGGTTGACGCTGCTTGCGGATGAGGGGGATCTTCATACGGAAGTGCCGCAGTTTCGCACCAAAGACGAAATTGGCACACTGTCGGATTCGCTCGCTTACATGGTGACCGCGCTGAAATCAATCATTGAGGAAACCTCCTTTGTATTGGGCAGTCTGGAAAAAGGGGACTGTACCGTAAGCTCTCAGTTGGATTTGAAAGGTGATTTTATTCCGCTGAAAACAGCGCTCAACGGTATTATTTCAAACTTAAATACCATTTTCGGGAATTTCCGCGATTCGATTAATCAGGTGGCCGCGGGGGCTGATCAGGTATCCTCCGGGGCCCAGCTGCTGGCCTCCGGGGCAACAGAGCAGGCCGCAACGATTGAAGAACTGAATGCTTCTGTTTCCAGTGTGGCACAGCAGGCGCAGGAGAATGCCGAAACAGTCAGGCAGGCTGGGGAACATGTGATGCTGGTAAACCAAAAGGTGAATCAAGGGAATTCTCATATGCAGAGATTGAGTCAGTCGATGAGTGAAATCGCTGAAGCGTCAGAAAAAATATCCAATATCACAAAGGTGATAGAGGACATCGCTTTTCAAACCAATATTCTTGCGCTGAACGCCGCAATTGAAGCTGCGAGCGCCGGCTCGGCCGGCAAGGGCTTTGCGGTGGTTGCGGAAGAGGTGCGTGAATTGGCAGGCAAAGTGGCAGATGCGGCGAAACAGACTGCTTCTTTAATTGAGCATTCTTCCCTGGTCGTTGCGGACGGTGAAAAAATGTCGGCAGAAACGGCTGCTGTATTGGTTGAAGTGGCGGAACAGGCGGAAATGGTAGGGAAGTCCATGAAAAAAATTGAAGAAGCATCCACTGAGCAGGTGGAAGCGATTGGACAGATTGATACAGGATTGGCGCAGGTGTCCGCGGTTGTGCAGACCAATGCGGCAACCGCGGAAGAAAGCTCCGCTTCCAGCGAGGAATTGGCGTCCCAGTCACAAACCATGCGGGACGAAATCGCTTGGATTAAGCTGTTGGACAAGGGGACTGATGCATCACGTCAAGAGCGGTGATGTCAATGCGTGGGTTGCAAAAAAATTAGGACTGTCATCGCCTCAGGCGCAAACGGCGCAGACCCTGGGGATGACTCAGGTGCAGGTTTCCCGCAGGAAAAAGGTGATTCTGTGAGGCCTGCGAAAGAAGCTTTTGGAATAATCACAACAAAATAACAGCGAAAAAACACACAGTAGCCAGCAATCGGGCTTCTGTGTGTTTTTTAGTAATAACTCATAATTTCGTTATTGGTAAATTATTGAAAAAATAAAAGGAAATTTTTGACATTTCACTGAGGAATTGCTGGGTTTTGCCCGAAATTGCTTGATTTCTTTTGTCAAGGGGCGGAAAAAAAAGATTGCTTTTTCCGCTTCGATCCAGTATAATTTAAACAAAAGTGGTGAAAGGTGGAGGGAAGTAGAGCAAAGTGGTTTGCCGCTGCTCCCCGGACAGGCCGTTATGTTGATTGGAGAATACCAACATAATATCGATCCGAAGGGCCGGGTGATCGTTCCCGCCAAATTCCGTGAGGATTTGGGCGAACGGTTCTACATCACCAAGGGCCTGGATGGGTGCCTTTTTGTGCTTTCGGGTGTGGAATGGGAACGGTTGCAGGAGAAAATCCGGCAGATGCCGATTTCTAAGGCCAGAGGGCTCCAGCGCTTTTTCTTTTCCGGCGCGGCCGAGGTTGAGCCGGACAAGCAGGGCCGGGTGCTCATTCCGCAGCAGCTGCGGGATTACGCGCAGATTCAGAAGGATGTGGCGGTGATCGGCGCTTCCAGCCGTGCGGAGATTTGGGACGCGGCCCGCTGGGCGGAATTCAATTCCGGCCTGACGGAGGAGAGCATCGCGGAGGCGATGGATACTCTCGAATTGTAAGAGCCTTGCACCGTGAACCCGAGCCAGATGAAACCTCCGGCGTCTGCTCCCGATCAAAGGCGGGAAGATTGAATTCTCGTGATCAGAACTTTATGCCGAAACGCCAAGCGGGAGGTACCCGCCGCTTGAGATAAAACGTTCCGATTCTCGTTAGGTAAGGTGGGTGACGGTCTGTGAGCTTTGAACATATTCCGGTGCTGTTTCAGGAAACGATTGATTCCCTGAACATCAAGCCGGATGGAATTTATATCGATGGCACCGCGGGCGGAGGCGGTCATTCCGAAGCGATCGCAAAGCGCCTTGGCGCTGCGGGCGTTCTGCTGGCGATTGATCAGGACCCGGACGCGATTGAGGCCGTAAAAAAGCGCCTGAAGGATTTCCCCAATGTGCTGGTGCGGCGGGGCAACTTTTCTCAGATGACTTCGCTGGCCGAAGCGTGCGGGATCGCCGGGGTCGACGGGGTGCTGATGGATATCGGCGTATCCTCCCATCAGCTCGACACGGCAGAGCGCGGCTTTTCCTATCATCAGGACGCGCCGCTCGATATGCGCATGAGCCAGCAGGGGACAAGCGCGGCCGATCTGGTGAACACGCTGACGTGGCAGGAGCTGGCCGGAATCCTGAGCCGGTACGGCGAGGAAAAAAGCGCGGTTCGCATTGCAAAGGGTATTGTGGCCGCCAGAGAAGAACAGCCGATTACCACAACGCTGCAGCTTGCGGAGATTGTGCGGCAGTCGGTTCCGGCTGCTGTTCGCAGAGAACCGGGGCACCCGGCCCGCAAAACCTTTCAGGCGCTGCGAATTCAGGTCAACGGCGAGCTTGACCGCCTTTCGGAGGGGCTCGACGCAGCGTTCTCGCTTTTAAAGCCCGGCGGCCGCCTTGCGGTGATCACCTTCCATTCGCTGGAGGATCGGATCGTGAAAAAAAGAATGGCCGAGTGGTGCCGGGGCTGCGTCTGCCCGCCGGATTTTCCGGTGTGTGTGTGCGGCCGAACGCCGAAGGCGGAGCTTCTCTATAAAAGGGGGCTTTCCCCGTCGGAGGAAGAGCTGAAAGAAAATCCGCGCAGCCGCAGCTCCAGGCTGAGGGTGTGCACAAAATTGGATTAAATGGTAGTAGTAAACGAAAATGAAAAAGAATTACGGCAATTAGGAAGGAGTGGCACCGGTCAATGAGTAAGCAGAACACGGCATACGATTTTTCTTTGTTTGAGCCGCAGCGGAAAGAGCTGCCCCGAAAGCCAAGCAATGTCATCGAGCTCCCTTCGCAGCAGCTCGAGGAAAATCGACGGCCAAAGCGAAAATCGTTCAGACTGGTGGCTACCTTCTGCTTTATGGCTTTCATGGTTTCCATTCTGGGCACTCTGGTGTACGGACAGGTTCAGCTGACAGAGCTGACCGAGCAGCTGAACTCCGCCACCAAGCAGATGGAGGAGCAGAAAAGTCTGCATACGCAGCTGAAAGTAAAATCAGATTCCCGCATGCCCCTACAGGCGGCCGAGGTGTACGCCAAGGATCGGCTGGGGATGAGCAAGATTACATACGCCCAGGTGGAGTGCATCAAGCTGTCTCCCGGCGACAAAGGCCAGGTTCTCGATCCAAACGCCGCGGGTAACTGGTGGACTTCCGCATGGAATTCACTGCAAAACCTGCTGTCATAATTATGGCTGCTCACAAATAAGTATGAATACCGGTACTGCGAGTGCCGGGGACGGAAAGCCGAGAGTTGAGAGATAATCTTAACTCTCATTTTTATAGAAGAAGCTGGCAAGCCGGAAAGTGCGGGGGAATGTGTTATGGCAAAGGGAACAACCATCCGGATGTGGCGCAGAACGCTGTTTCTGCTGGCTGTATTTATGGTAGTGGGGTTCGGGGCAATTATATTCAGTTTGATCAAGCTGCAGCTGGTGGAGGGGGAGAGCCTTCAGGAGCGCGCGGTGGAGCAGCAGATGAAGGACACGACCATTCCGGCGATGCGCGGGGCAATTTACGACCGCAACATGCGCCCGCTGGCACAGAGCGCAACGGTATGGACCGTTGTGCTGGAGCCCGCCTATCTCACAACCGATGAGCAGCGGGAGACGATTGCCGCGGGCCTTTCTCAGATTCTGGGCATGGACAAAAAGGAAATTTTGGAGCACACGAAGAAAAAAAGCTATTACGACGTTTTAAAGCGCAAGGTGGAAACCGAAGTCAAGGATGAAATTCTGAAATTTAAGGAAGAAAAGAAAATCGGCAACGGTATACGGCTGATTGAGGATTATAAGCGGTACTACCCGTTTGGGAGCTTTGCGGCCACCATTCTGGGCTTTACCGGAACGGATAACCAGGGCCTTTCCGGCCTGGAGGCCTATTATGACAAGCAGCTCACCGGCACCGCCGGGCGGCTGGTTACGGCGAAGAACGCCATCGGCACCGACATGCCCTTCCAATATGAACAGAAGGTGGAGGCGCAGGACGGCTACAGTCTGGTGCTCACCATCGACGAGATCGTGCAGCACTTCCTCGAAAAATATCTGGAAGAGGGCGTCGTCAATAATAAGGTAAAGAACCGCGCGACTGCCATCGCGATGGATGTGAAAACCGGAGCGATTCTCGGCCTTGCGGTCAAGGGGGATTTTGACCCCAACTTCCCGCTCATTATTTCAGACCCAACCGAAGCGGCGCGTGTGGCGAATATGCCTGAGGGTGACAGTACGACCGAAGAGGGCAAAAAAATAAAGCAGGCCAAAACGCAGGCAAAAATAGTCGCCCAGCAAGCCCAATGGAGAAATAAAGCGGTGAGCGATACTTACTACCCCGGCTCTGTTTTCAAAATGGTCACCGGCTCCATGGGGATGGAGGAAGGCGTTGTCAACGAAAACACGCAGTTTTTCTGCAACGGTGCGGCGGTCGTCTCCGGCACCACCATCCGCTGTTGGAAGCACGGCGGGCACGGGGGCGAAACCTTTGTGCAGGGCCTGATGAACTCCTGCAACCCTGTTTTTATCAAGGTGGGTGAGATGCTGGGCGCGGAGCGCTTCTTTAAGTATTTTGCGGCGTTCGGCCTGACCGAAAAAACTGGGGTCGATCTGCCCGGCGAAGCGGGCAGCCTGTATTACACCGCCAATCAATTGAATCCTGTTGAGTTGGCGACAGAGTCTTTTGGTCAGAACTTCAGCATTACTCCCCTGCAGATGATTACCGCTGCGGCTGCGGTGGCGAACGGCGGCTATTTGGTGCAGCCTCATGTGGTCAGTCAGGTGCTGGACAGTGACGGCAACATCGTTCAGTCTGTGGATACCAAGGTCAAGCGTCAGGTCATTTCTGAGGATGTTTCCCGCCGTATGAGCAAGATTCTGCAAATGAACGCCACCACGGGCACCGCGAAAAACGGTTACCTGCCCGGCTACCGGGTAGCGGGTAAGACCGGTACCTCTGAAAAGGTGGCGGAGTACAATGCGGGCGGCAAGAAAAAGATGGAATACATTGCCTCTTACTGCGGCTTTGCCCCGGCGGACGACCCGCAGATCGCGCTGCTGGTATTCTTTGACGAGCCGCAGGGCGACAGCTACTACGGCGGCGCGGTGGCCGGCCCCGTATTCGGCAAAATGATGGAAGAAATCCTGCCCTATCTGGGTGTTGAGAGAAAATATACCGATGCGGAAATGGAAAAGCTCGATGTGGCGACGCCGGATGTAACCGGCAAGAAGCTCGACGCCGCCAAAGCCGCGCTGCAAAAGCTGAGCCTGAAGCAGAAGGTGTACGGCGGCGGCGATACCGTGCTCAAGCAGATTCCGGAATCCGGCAAGAGCATCCCGCAGAACGGCACGGTGGTGCTCATGACGGACGCCGAGAGCGAGAGCCGCCAGGTGACGGTGCCGAATCTGGTGGGCATGACGCTGACGCAGGCCAACAGCGCCGCGGCCGAAGCGGGAATCAACATCACGGTTTCCGGCGCGGCTTTGACGGGCGGAAAAGCGCAGTCGCATTCCCAGAGCATCGCCGCGGGAACAAAGGTGTCTCCCGGCACGGTGGTCAACGTCGGTTTCATCGAATTTGACCAGGTGCAGTAATCGCAATATTGCCCGAACACTTTCAAATAACTGTTTTCCCCCCGAGTAAAGCGGGGAAAGAAACAAAATGAGCTGTTTGGAAAGGCGGCGTTTTTTACAGACGGCGCTTTGCGGAGGAAGCATATGGAACAGTGGCAGTCTGTACAAAAGAAATATCCGGCGCGGCTGTTGGCGATTGAAAACCCGGAGGCGGCGCGGCTGCTGCAATACCTTCTTGAAAGCAGCGGCTACCGGGTGGTGTGTGACCCGGCGGAGCTGCCCGGGGCGGACTTTCTTCTGGTGCCGCCCGGCGGCGCACCAAAGCGGGCGGAAGGGCTGGAATACATGCTCCTGGAAAATTCGGGAAGAATGACGGAAAGTAGCTCTTGCCCTTTCCGCTATCACGCGGTAGAATATGAAACGGCGCTCCGGGTTTTCCCCCCCGGTTGCTGCCGGGAGCGCAGCGGGTCAGCTATTCCGTACACAGCCCCAAAGCGGACGTTTTCGCCCGGAATATCCGCTCAGGCGGATATGGGGTCGTGTTTGAGCTGGAAAGCGGCGGAATCGTGGGGCGTGTCACGCTCGGCGAGGAGCGGGAAATCCGCCCGGCCCTTGTGGCGGCCCTTGCGGCAATCCGCTGTGGGATTCCGTTTGCGCGGGTAACGGATGCGCTTAATGAAATTCCGCTGTTGAGCCGGAATTTAGGCTGACGAACGGGAGAAAATAAGAGAACATACAAAAGGTGGAACAGTGATGGCAGGGTTTGAAATAGGAGCGGCGGCAGGTACGGCATTTCTCATTACCGGAATATCGGGCAAATGGTTGATTCCATTTCTGCGCCGGGTTCATTTTGGGCAAACAATTCTGGAGGACGGCCCGAAGTGGCATAAAAAAAAGCAGGGTACGCCTACAATGGGCGGCATCATGTTCATTCTGGGAATCACGGCGGCAGTCGCAATTTTTATCCCCGTCTATTATTATGGCGCAAATGCGGACAAATCGCTTTTGGAGCCGCTGAATATGAGAACGCGTGTTTACGGCGGGCTTGGAATGGCCCTGGCGTTCGGTGCGATCGGCTTTTTTGACGACTATATTAAGGTGGTAAAGAAGCGCAATCTCGGCCTTACCGCGCGGCAGAAGCTCGTGCTGCAATTTCTGGCGGCCGGTGCGTACCTTGCGGCGCTGTATCTTTCCGGCGCCGGTTCCTCCACGCTGATCCCCTTTGCCGGCAGCATCAACCTCGGCATGCTGTACTGGGTGCTGGCGCTGCTGGTGATTGTCGGCGTGGTTAACGCGGTTAATTTTACGGACGGAATCGATGGGTTGAACGCTTCGGTCACCTTTTTCGCCGCGCTGTCCTTTCTTGTGATTTCCGGTGTGCTGGCCCTGAACGGCCTTGGCGTTGTCGCGGGCGCGCTCGCGGGCGGCTGCCTTGGCTTTTTGCTGTGGAACTTTAACCCGGCAAAGGTGTTTATGGGCGATACCGGCTCTCTGTTTTTGGGCGGAATGGTCTGCGCGCTCGGCTTTGGCCTGAACCTGCCCATCCTGCTTGTCCCGATCGGGATCGTGTATCTCTGCGAGATTCTTTCCGTGGTGCTGCAGGTCAGCTATTTTAAGGCGACGCATGGCAAGCGTCTGTTTAAAATGAGTCCGATCCATCACCATTTTGAAATGTGCGGGTGGAGCGAAATTAAGATTTGTCTGGTGTTCTCACTGGTAACTCTTGCCGGTGGGGCCTTGGCTCTGTACAGCGTGCTCAAAGGGCTGTAATAGCCCATAGTCTTTCGCTTGTCGGCACGCTTTGACAGATTGCGGCGCGCAAATGTGTTAAGATGTATTTCGTGAAAAAGGAGGGGTGTCGATGTCCGGAGAAAGCAGAAGAAATCCGGTGCCGAAGCCGCGTCAGCAGAGAAAACCGTACGCGGAGAAAAGTGCGCCGGAGCCAAAGCAGCCGGCGTCCGCAAAGGCGACACCCTTAACCAAACGGGTCAGAAAAAAATTCCGGGTCTTCTCTGTGCGCTCCGGTCTGGATATGCCGTTTCTGTTTCTGGTGCTGGTGTTGGTGGTGATCGGCCTTGTAATGCTGTTTTCCGCCAGCTATGCCTACGCCTATTACAATTATGGGAACAGCTACTACTTCATCATCCGCCAGGTGGCGTTTGCGGTGCTGGGCGTGATTCTGATGCTGCTGATCTCGTACTTTGACTACCATCATCTGCACCGGTTTGCAATTCCGTTGCTGCTGGTGAGCTATGCGTTTCTGGTGATCGTGCTGTTTCTGCCCGCCGTCAAGGGGGTGCACCGCTGGATCAACCTGGGTCTGTTCGGCTTTCAGCCGTCTGAAATCGCCAAGTTTGCCATGACGCTGTGCTTTGCGCACCTGATTTCGATCAATTTCAAGCGCATGGATACGGCCCGCTACGGTGTGCTGCCGTATGTGCTTTTGCTGGGCGTTACGGTGCTGCTGCTCATCCGTGAGCCGCACGTGTCCGCCGCGGTCATCATTATCGCTCTGGCGGGGATGATGCTGTTTATTGGCGGCGTGCCGCTGCGCTGGTTCGGCGCAGCCTTCGGCGTCGCTCTGGCCGGAATCGCTTACCTCGTCCTGTTTACGTCGGAGTTCAGCTACGCAAACGACCGCGTCGTCGCGTGGCTGGATCCGTTTACCACAGAAAAGAATCTGCTGGCAGATACCTGGCAGACCCGCCAGTCGCTGTACGCCATCGGTTCCGGCGGCCTTTTGGGCCTCGGCCTTGGGCAGTCGCGCCAGAAATATTTATATTTGCCCGAGCCGCAGAACGATTTTATCTTTGCCATCGTCTGTGAGGAGCTGGGGTTTATCGGCGCGCTCATTATCGTGATTCTGTTTGCTCTGCTGGTGTGGCGCGGGGTGACGATCTCGCTCAAGTCGAAGGATAAGTTCGGCATGCTGCTCGGCATCGGCCTTACGCTGCAGGTCGGTCTGCAGGTGGTTCTGAATATCGCGGTTATCACCAATACGATCCCCAATACCGGCATCAGCCTGCCGTTTTTCAGCTATGGGGGTACGTCGCTGGTGCTGCTTTTAGCGCAGATGGGCGTGGTGCTGTCTATTTCACGAACATCGGCGATCGAGAAAACTTAGGGGGCTTTTCCACAATGAAGGTTTTATTTGCCGGCGGCGGAACCGCCGGGCATATCAATCCCGCTCTTGCCATTGCCGGCTACCTGCGCGAGCAGCAGCCGGATGCTCAGATATTATATGTGGGCGCCAAAGGCGGGATGGAGGAACGACTGGTGCCGGAAGCGGGCTTTCCGTTTGAGAGTATTACCATTTCCGGCTTTCAGCGCAAGCTGACGGTGAAGGCGCTGGCCCGCAACGTAAAAACGTTGGTGCGCATCGTGACCTCCACCGCGGAATCAAGGCGCATTCTGCGCGAATTCGAGCCTGACCTGTGCGTCGGCACGGGCGGCTATGTCAGCGGCCCGGTCATTCGTGAGGCGGTCAAATTGGGGATTCCAGCCTTGATCCACGAGCAGAACGCATACCCGGGCGTGACGAACAAGCTCCTTTCCGGTAAAGTGAACCGTGTGATGCTGGCGGTGGAGGACGCGAAGCAGTATATGGCTGCGGATGCAAAGTGTACGGTTACCGGCAACCCGGTGCGGCAGGAGATTCTGCGGGCAGACCGCGAACGCGCCCGCCGTGCGCTTGGATTGGACGAACGTCCCGTGATCCTGTCGTTCGGCGGCAGTCTCGGTGCGAGGAGCATCAACGAGGCGGTGGTGGAGCTGCTGCTCTCCAGCGCGAAAAATCAAAAGTATCAGCACATTCACGGCTACGGTCAGCACGGCGGGTGGCTGCCGGAGCTTCTGCGCGAGCGGGGGCTGAATTCCGGGGCCGCGAAAAACATTCAGCTCAAGGAATACATACGCAATATGCCGGACTGCATGGCGGCGGCGGATCTTGTCATCTGCCGGGCCGGGGCCATCACGCTCAGCGAGCTGCAGGCGCAGGGCAAAGCGTCTATTCTGATTCCCTCGCCGAATGTGGCGGAAAATCATCAGTATCACAACGCCATGGCGCTGGTGCGCCGCAAGGCGGCAATACTTTTGGAGGAAAAAGACCTATCCTCCGAGGCACTTCTGAAAATGGTCGGGCAGGCGTTTTCGTCTGCCGGCGGCGTACAGGAGCTGGGAAGAAACGCAAAAAAAATGGCAATTTTAGATGCCAACGAAAGAATTTATCAAATTATGCTCGAAACAGTGCAAACGGCATGATTGTCCCCTGTCACACACCCGACTTGCTTTTGCATAATATAGCAAAGCACAATAGGCAAGAAAGGGTGTTTGATGTGGCAAAATTTTTGATAGAAGGACACAAGAGGTTACAGGGGGAGATTCTTGTCCATGGAGCAAAAAACAGCACTCTGCCCATTTTGGCGGCGTCCATGCTCTGTAACACAGAGACAGTGTTACATAACTGCCCTGTTTTGTCAGATGTGGAAACCTGTGCGAAGATACTCCGGTATCTGGGGTGCCGGGTCATCCGCAGCGGCGGAGACGTGACGATTGATTCCTCGGGAATCATCCACAGTGATATTCCGGATTATCTGATGAGAGAGATGCGGTCCTCCATTGTGTTTTTAGGGGCCATTGTGGCCCGAACCGGACGCGCCAAGCTTTCGTTCCCCGGCGGCTGTGAACTCGGGCCGCGCCCGATTGACCTGCATTTGGCGGCGCTGCGCCGAATGGGGGTGGAGATCGAGGAGGATCACGGGTGCCTGAACTGCAGCGCTCCCGGCGGACTGAAAGGGGCGAAGATCGGGTTTTCCTTCCCCAGTGTGGGCGCTACGGAGAACGTGATGATCGCCGCGGTGTGCGCCAAGGGAACCACCGTGATCACCAACGCGGCGCGCGAGCCCGAGATTTGCGATCTGGCGAACTTTCTCAACGCTTGCGGCGCCAAAATCCGCGGCGCGGGGGAGAGCACGATTATGATCGAGGGTGTGGCAAAGCTTTCCGGCTGCGAGCACAGCGTTATTCCGGACCGCATCGCGGCGGCGACCTATATGGCGGCAGCAGCCGCCACGGGCAGCACCCTTCTGATCAGCCGGATCGACCCCCGTCATCTGGAGCCGATGATACCGGTCTTTGAGGAAAGCGGCTGCGGACTGATGTTCTGTGAGGACGAACTCAAGATCACGGCGCCCCAGCGTCTTCAACCCGTCAAAAGTGTGCGCACCATGCCGTACCCGGGGTTCCCCACCGACGCGCAGGCCCCCGTGATGGCGATGACCGCTCTGGCGAACGGAACGAGTGTATTCGTGGAGAATATTTTTGAGAGCCGGTATAAGCATGTCGGCGAACTGCTGCGTTTGGGCGCGAACATAAAGGTAGAAGGCCGCGTGGCCGTGGTGCAGGGAGTGCCGAGGCTTTCGGGCGCGTCGGTCGAATCCCCCGACCTGCGGGGAGGGGCCGCCCTTGTGATCGCGGGCCTGGCGGCGGAAGGAATTACGCAGGTGGAAGGTCTGCGGCACATCGACAGAGGCTACGAGCAAATGGAGCTGAGTCTTGCCGCGGTGGGCGCCTCGATTCAAAGGATTGTATGAAAGCGGGGTTATCAAAGCCCCCGGTTTCCGGAGGTTTCAAACAATGGATCAGAAAAGACGCAGAAAATCGGATACCCGGCCGGAGACGGAACGGGCGCGCTATGCCGAGAGCAGCGGCGCCCCACGGGTACGGCAGAAAAAACGAAGAAGAAGGCTACGAATATTCTACGTTCTTTTGTTCCTGGTAGTGCTGGGGGCGGCCGTGACGCTTTCGCTGACCGTGCTGTTTCAGATTCATTCCATACAGGTAACGGGCACCTCCCGCTATTCCCAGGAGCAGGTTATTTCCGCATGCGGCATTCAGAAGGGAGAGAATTTGTTTCTGGCAAAAACAAAGCAGGCGGAAGCCGCGATCGGCCAGAAGCTTCCTTATATCGGCAAGGTGAAGGTGTCCCGCAGGCTCCCGGCCGAAATCTCGATTCAGGTAGAGGCCGCGCAGGTGGCCGGGGCAGTGGAGACGAATGGGAGCTATGTGCTTTTAAACGCCTCGGGCAAGGTGCTCGAGCAGACCAAGCAGCTCCCCGAGCACACCACCATGATAGTTGGACTGGCCCTGTCGTCCGCGGCGCCGGGCAAGCAGGCGGTGTATAAGGACGCCTCTTCCAGAGCGCTGTACGAACAGCTTGCGTCGCTTATCAAAACCCATTCGCTCGCTTCCATCACCAAAATCGACATCAGCGACCCTTACCGCATCCTAATGGTGTACGACGGCAGGGTCACGATGAATCTGGGCTCCTCGGCCGATCTCGATTATAAAATACGGTTCGGGAAGGAAATACTGACCGGCAAGAATGCCGAGGGAGAGGATAATATTGGAAAACAGGAAAAAGGCGTTCTGAACCTGAGCAGCGCAAAAGAGGACGATCGCGCTTATTTCGACCCCAACGGGGTGCTCTCCAGCGCACCGGCCCGGGCGGCCTCGGGCTCTCAGGCTCCCTCGCCGCCGGTTTCTTCCGGGGCCTGATTTCCCGAGGGATCGCTCCGCCCCGGGGAAATCCCCTTAATTTTCTGTGAATACGGGGGACAGGTTATTGAAATTTTGCCGGAAAGGTGTTAAATTATATAAGATAGCAAATCGGCACCGGAAGAAGGCGTGTGTCAGATTGTATTTCTGCCCGAATAAATGGGCTGTTCTTGCTTTTCAATGTGATTATAATTCTTTTGATATAAAACGACAGGAGGATGCAGCAGATGCCTTTTGAAATCGATAATGAAGATAACATCGTGCAGATAAAAGTGATTGGTGTTGGCGGCGGCGGCGGCAACGCGGTAGATCGCATGGTGGTCTCGGGAGTACAGGGGGTTGAATTTATCACGGTCAATACGGACAAGCAGGCCCTGTTCCGCTCCAAGGCAATGCAGAAGATCCAGATCGGCGATAAAATCACCCACGGAAAGGGCGCCGGCTCCAAGCCCGAAATCGGGCAGAAGGCCGGGGAAGAAAGCCGCGAGGCGATTGCGGCCGTTCTGCGCGGAAGCGACATGGTGTTTATCACTGCCGGTATGGGCGGCGGCACCGGCACTGGCGCGGCTCCGATCGTTGCGGAAATCGCGCGGGACATGGGCATCCTGACCATCGGCATTGTGACAAAGCCCTTCAGCTTTGAGGGCAAGCGCCGCATGGAGCAGGCCGAAAGCGGAATTTCCGCACTGCGCGAGCATGTGGATTCTCTTGTTGTAATACCGAACGAGCGTCTCAAGCTTGTCAGCGAGCAGCGGATTACCCTGCTCAACGCCTTTACCATTGCGGACGACGTTCTGCGCCAGGGCGTACAGAGCATTTCAGACCTGATCAAGCTGCCCGGTCTTGTCAATCTGGATTTCGCGGATATCTGCGCTGTTATGAAGGACGCCGGCTACGCGCACATGGGCGTGGGGCGTTCCTCCGGAAAAGAGAAGGCCCAGCTGGCCGCCAGCATGGCGATTTCGAGCCCGCTTCTCGAAACCTCCATCAGCGGCGCGAAGGGCGTCATCATCAACATTACATCTTCTCCCGACATCGGGCTGGACGAAATTGAAACAGCGGCCAGTATGATTCAGGAACAGGCCCACGAAGAGGCTAACATTATATGGGGTACCGCGTTCGATGAGTCCATGGAGGATGAAATGAGCGTAACGGTAATCGCCACCGGCTTTGCGACGCACGACGGCACGCCAGTGCAGGTGAACCCCGCGGCGGCAAAAACCGGCGGTTCCGCTCCCGGTGCCTCGGCCCGCCCGCAGCAGGGGCGTGTGGAAAAGACGACCGGACTCGATGAGGACGACACCTTTACCGATATTATGTCTATCTTCAACCGGTAATCCGTTTTTTTAAATGACGATCAAACAGGACAGGGGGAACATCTCTGTCCTGTTTTTCGTGGGGTAAAACCACAAAAAGTTTCATATAGATCAATTGGAAAAGCGGGTTGTTTCTGTTCGGCGCCTTTGGCGGGAGAAATGAAATAGAAACCCGGTTTCGTATTTTTGAAATGACTGTGAGAAAAGAGGAGGCGGAATCCATGAGAAAAGTAATGATCCGGCAGGTACGGCGCGAAGATTTGCAGGCGATCCGGGAACTCTATTATCAGCCGGATTTTCATAACGGGGAGCCCATCCCGATGGAGCAGACGGAGCGCATTCTGGACGAAATCGAAAAATACCCCTATTACAAGGTGTTTGTCGCGCTGGACGGCGGCTGTGTTGTGGGTACCTTTTCTCTCGCCGTTTTGCAGAGCCTGAGCGGCGATTTTGCCGGCGTGATCGAAGACGTGGTGGTGCGGGAAGACTGCCGCGGGCAGGGCGTCGGCGAGCAGATGATCCGCTTTGCGCTTGAGCGCGGCAAAGAGGCCGGGTGTTATAAAGTGGCGCTCTCCAGCAATGTAAAACGTGAGAGGGCGCATCATTTTTATGAATCCCTGGGCTTTGAGCGGCACGGTTACAGCTTTACCACAACTCTATAATTCGTTATTTTTGCCCTAAATTGAATGAAATTCGGGCAAAAAAGCTCTAAAAAGGCCGAATTGACGGAATTTATGGGTAAGGCTCTCCGAAAAGACCCGATTTCTCTTGCAATCACGGTTTTTTGTGCTATAATTACTTTTGGGTCAAATAAAAAATTCCATTTTTAAAGGAGGCGGCATCGTGAAAGCGGACCCTTTGGGCGATTATCCCATACGAAAAAGTAACGCGCGGTGCGGCCTTTGCTTAGGGATGCAGGGGAGCATTTGCGCGCGGTAAGGAGTTGAGTGCCAATGCTGTCCTATTATAAAACCATCGACGGCAAAATTCGGCTGATTCCGGAGTACGAGCCGGGCTGCTGGATTCATTGTATTGCGCCGAAGGATGAAGAAATCAACGGCCTGATCCGTGATTTTTCGATCGAACCGGATTTCTTTCGCGCCGCGACCGACGAGGAGGAATCCTCGCATATCGATTCGGAAGACGGCAATACCCTGATCATCATCGATATTCCCAGTGTGGAAAAAACCGAGGATGGGCTGGTGTACACCACCATGCCGCTCGGCATTATCATGACGGAGAAGAGTGTGATCACAATTGTGACGCGCGAAAATCCTCTGTTGAACGAATTTTCCGAGGGCGTTGTCAAGGGCGTTCAGACCAATCTGAAAACCCGCTTTATTTTGAATATCATGCTGCGGGTTGCCACACGGTATCTGCAGTATTTGAAGCAGATCGATAAGATCAGCATGCAGGTGGAGGCGGAGCTTCGCAAATCGATGAAGAACTCGGAGCTGTTCCATTTGCTGAGCATTCAAAAATCGCTGGTTTACTTTTCCTCCTCGCTCAAGGCGAATGAGATCACGATCGAAAAGATCATGCGCGGCCGCGCCGTGCGCCTGTACGAAGAGGATCAGGATCTGCTCGAGGATGTGCTGATTGAGGTCAAGCAGGCGATTGAAATGTCGAACATCCACCTGAACATTTTGTCGGGCACCATGGACGCGTTTGCCTCGATTATTTCCAACAACCTGAACATTGTGATGAAGGTGCTGGCTTCGATCACACTGATTATTTCCATCCCGACCGTTATTTCCAGTATGTACGGCATGAACGTGGACGGTCTGCCGATTGCGCAGTTCTGGTTCCCGGTTGCGATGGCGGTGGTCTGCATGGCGGCGGCGGCATATTTCCTGCGCAAAAAGAATATGCTTTAGCTGCCTGCGGAGTGTTCCCGACAGCACAGAAAAAGGGAGCCGGTTTCGGCTCCCCTTTGCGTAGTATCGGGTTTTCTGGTGGGAACCGCAATGCCCGGGCGGTTCAGGAAAACAGCAGCTCCTGCGCCGCGGCCGGAATTTCGGACACAGCGGCTA
>OBWS01000302.1_pt1 | contig 29987 bp, 18 predicted proteins | sample 1495291 | NCBI WGS metagenome assembly OBWS01 (sample SAMEA2580090, study PRJEB22360) | human gut metagenome | biome: human gut; feature: human-associated habitat; material: faeces | place: Denmark | collected 2008/2010 | reverse complement strand
ACGCGAAATCCACCCGCCCCCGCGGGTCCCGCCTGCACGAGTACCGCGACCTGGCAGCCGAACTCAAGCGGACCATGCGACAGCTCAAGGGGGAGGACCTGTGAGGAACATGAACTTGACGCCCCGTCCGCGCGACCTGACCATGCTGCTCACCGGCGGCCGGCCGGCACCGGCGGATACCGGAAAACCGGAATCGGTGGAAACCGAAATACCGAAAAACCGGAAGACCGTGAAACCGAGCGACGCGGAGGGCTGGGTGAAGACCAGCGTGAGCCTGCGCGCCTCGACCCGACGCAGGCTCAAGACCTGGGCCGCCGAGCATGACATGCGCATTCAGGAAGTGGTCGATGCTGCCCTCGAAACGTACCTGGGCTTGAAATAAGCTGTGAACCTATGAACAAGGAGAACAATGTTCCTGAAGGGAGAGTGCGCGGATTTCCCCGGCTCGTGGTCGGACCGCATGTGGGGGCCCGACGACCTTCCCAACCAGCGAAGCCAATACGATCTGCGCCGTGCGGCGGTGCGGATCTGCGAGGCCTGCCCGGTCAGGGCCGAATGCCTCGCGTTCGGCATCATGGTCCGGGACCAGTACGGCATCTACGGCGGACTGCCCCTGCGCGCCCGACGCCAGGTGCTGAAGACCGCGCAGGAGGCCGGATTCCGGTTCGACCCCGACGACCCGACCGCCGAACGGCGGCTCGCCCGGTACATCCGCGAGAACCCCGAGATCGTGGCGGCGGCACGCGAACGCGAATGCAAACTCCGCAAGACCGAGCAGCGCAACGCACGCCAGCAACGATGGCGCGCCGCCACACGCTCGACCGGCAAGGCGAAGGCCCCGGCCGCCGCCACACAGGAACCGATGCAGGACACCCTCTTCTGAAGGCAATCCGATACAGATGAAAGGAACAATCCCAATGACCACGAACACGAAAAAGGTGGCCTTCGTCAACCTCAAGGGCGGGGTCGGCAAGACCACCAGCGCCATCGAACCCGTCGAAACACCCGCCGAGAACATCACGGAGCCAAGCAAGGATGGAAGGAAGTGTCCGAAGTGGCTGCCGCCCCTGGTCGCGGCCGTCTGCGCGGTGATTCTGGTCGCGGCCGGCGTCGTCGGCTGGAACGCTTACAGCGGCGCGAAGCTCGCCGAGGCCAAGGAGGCGTGCGCCGCCGCCGCCGACACCGTGCGCAGCAATGCCAACGAGTACAACGCGCTGCTCAACGGCGATGCCGCCGATGCCGCCGCCGTCAGGGCCGAACAGGTCAAGGACTCGAAGACCGTCGAATCCTTGGGCAAGGAGCTCAAGGCCATGGCGCCCGAATACGAGGGCTGCGTGGCCGAAGATGCGCAAGGACTGGATGCCGCCACCGTGAAGCTCAATGAACAGGCCGACTGGTACGGGACCCACGAGAAGAGCCTGTCGAAGGCGGTGAGGGCCGTCACCGAATCCAAGGCAGCGAAGAGGCTGGAAACCGCGAAAACGAATCTGACGGCGAAGCTGGACGAGGCGTCGAAGCTGCTCGCGGATTCGGACGGCAAGGTCGCGGACAACGCCACCCGCGACGCATTGTCGAACGCTATCGACGCGGCGAACGGGCTGAAGGACGGGAACGATCCGGCGAAGATCGACGGGGCGCGCAAGACGGTGGAGGATGCCATCAATGGCGTGGCCGCGAGCGTCCAGGCAAAGACGGACGCGGATGCGCAAGCCGCCGCAGCGGCCGCCCAGGCTCAGGCACAGGCCCAATCCGCCTACAACGGCGGCTCCTCCTACTCCGGCGGCGCGTACGGGCGCACGGAAGGCTCCACTTCCGGCTCCAACACATACCGTGGCACCACATCGGGCGGCACCGGCTCCGGCTCCACGTCCGGCTCCGGCCCGGCCGGCGGCTCCGCCCCGAAGCCGAACCTCAGTGGAGGCCACGGGTGCGGCAATAGCTGCCCTCCGCCGTCTAGTGATGGTTTGATTCATCACTGATTGACGATTGGCTGATTATGGCTCGTATCGGGAAACCGGTACGGGCCTTTTCCATGGATTTCGCAAAGGAAACCCATTTCCCCGTGAACCCGTGTCCCCGCATTCCCGTGTATCCGTGTTGCCGGGAAATACTTCCGGATTTTTGTAGACGCCATGCTCCGTGGTTCGGCGTGTCGTCTGTGAGGCTTGTTGGTGGCTGCCGGGCCAACCGGCGGCTACCTCCCGTTATTCCTGCGGTCGGAAGCCCCGCCACCCCTTGAAAAAAGGCGGCGGGGCCATGACCGGAAAGTTTGAGGGGAGGGGATGAACAGACAAGGTTAACGGAGGTTCATTTTGAACTTTGGCAGGAAGATGATGAAGGCCGGTGTCGCGGCGGTGGCTGCGATCGCCACGCTTGGTGCCGGCGGCGTCGTCGCATCGACCGCGTTCGCGGGCGGTGGCGGCGGCAACCAGCCCGGCGCGGGCGGAAACATGGACGTGTTGCAGTTCTGGCAGTACAAGGACGACGCATCGGGCGCATGGGGTCCGGCCACGAGTCTTGATTCGGTGCGCGCCGCCATGAACAATGCCGGCGTCGCGTTGCAGGGCGGTGGCGTCACGAAGGCGCAGGCCGCATTGGACCAGGCCCGCACGGAATGCGAGACCGGTTTCCGGCAGCGCCATCCCGGCGAGGGCGATGGTGACTGCCGAGTGGTCGCCGTCGGCGCGGTGCCCTACATCTCAGGCCGCAGCTTCATCTACGACGGCACCGGTTACTATTCGCCCTCTTTGCCCGGCGGCTGGTATGACAACTGGAACACCTACGTTGCGCCAAACACATATAACTATGCGGGTACTCAGAGCTACCGCACATCTGATGGTTTCTCGGATGATCCGTCGACCAGCGTGGATGCGATCATGCGTCGTAATGTGGGGGCTTCCTCGAAGCCGTCGATCGTGGTCATCGTGCTCGACAAGTACCAGCCCGCGCCGCCGAACTATGATCTGACCGTCAGCACGCAGGCCGGCGGCACGTTCACTCAGGCCGGCGCGACCGGCGACGTGTCCGACGCGATCACCACGAGCCGTGGCAACAGTTCGATCAGCGAGAACGTGACGGGCACCATCACCCTGCATTGGACCGGACTGGACGGCACGACCCGCACCGCGTCCAAACAGTTCACGCAGGACAACAACACGACCCAAAACGTGTCGTTCGGTTTCAGGGACGTGGACAAGACATGGAAATCCTGGCCCGCCGGCTCCTACTATTACGACGTGAACGTCCCGAAGCAGGGCAAGATGAAGGCCGACGCAGGCCATGCGGGCGCGGCCGATGCGAGGGAATCCTGGAAGCCGGTACCGACCCCGCCGTCGAAGAAGCTCACCAACGCGGCCGGCCAGCAGGTCACTTCCGACGCGCAGCAGATCGCGTCCGGTTCCTTGTACACGGCGCACATCGCCGCGCAGTCGAACGCGAGCGAGCATTTCTGGCTGTACGACACGATCGACGTGACCGCGCAGAAGGTCCTGATCGGCGGCACCGACAGGGACGACGTTTCGAAGGTCACCGTGACCGACCAGGACGGCAACGCCGTCAAGGCCGACATCACGGTCGATGACAGCCAGCCGGGCAAGCGCATCGTCAAGGCGCACGTGTTGAACCCCGCGTCCGGACAGTACACGCTGAACGTGCCCCAGTCCGCGACCCCGACCGGTTCGGACTACACCATTCCGGACGATAGCCAGGCCTGCTGGACCGGCGACGAATACGGCAGCACGGACAAGAGCCACTGCCAGACCGGCAACAGCGAACAGGTCGGCAAGGTCACCCCGAAGCCCGACAAGGTGTGGGTATTGGACTCCAACGGCGCGTTGAACGCCGAGGATCCGGAACATACGAACGACAAGGGCAGCGACAACCGCACGTTCGTGACCGGCGACGCGATCGGCGCCGTCGTCAACGGACGCATCCCCGCCCACCTGCTCAACCCGTTCACCTCCTATTCGATCACCGACGACTGGACCGCGTCGGCCCAGTGGATCGACTGGAACCACAAGGACCAGGTCAGGGTGTACGTGGACGGCAAGGACGTGACCGACCAGTTCGACATCACGATCGACACGGCGAAGCACACGACCACCGCGACCGCGAAGCAGTCGTTCCTCACGAAGACCGCGTTCGGCACCGCCGACCGCAAGGTCAAACTGTACATCGGCGGCATCGTCAGGCAGGTTCCGAACGCCCAGGCCGCGGCCGACCAGAAGAAACTGACCAACAAGGCCACCGAAACCTGGAACAACGAATCCCGGCCGACCAACGAGCCGCCGGTCTGGGTGCGCAATCCGAAGCCCGACAAGGTATGGAGCGCCGACCAGGGCCAGGCCGCGAACGCCGAGGACTCGGCGTGGGCCAACAACGTCAACGCGGACACGCACACGTTCGTCCAGCAGGACGATTTCGGCGTGACCGTCAACGGCCTGCTGCCCAGGAACCTCGCCAGGAAGATGAGCTCCTACGAGCTTGGCGATGATTTCTCCAAGAGCGCCAGGAACATTGATCTCGACTCCGCGACCGTGACCGTCACCATCGACGGCAAGGACGCGAAGAACCTGTTCGACGTGCACAAGCAGGACGACAGGGTGTGGGTCAGCGCGAAGCAGGAGCTGCTCGACACGACCTACAACCAGGCCGCCGACCGCAAGGTCCGCATGACCATCAAGGGCACGTTCCTCAAGGACGTGCTCAAGGCCGGCCAGAAGGTCCAGCTCACCAACGGTGATTGGGAGAAGTGGAACCAGCAGACCGTGCCCGGCAACGAGCCGCCCGTCAAGGAGTGGAGCCCGAACCCGGACAAGAGCTGGATCCGTCTCGGCGAGGACGGCAAGTGGGCCGCCGTGGTCGATCCGACCGGGTCGAACAAGACCGGCGCCGACACGTTGAAGTTCCTCGACGGCGACCAGGTCGCCAGCGTCGTCAACGGCGTCATCGCGTCCGACCTCGTCAAGGTCACCGACATCAAACTGACCGATGATTACGCGAACGCCGACTACATCTGGGACCTCGCGTCCGACCAGTCGCAGATCCGCGTGTACGAGGCGGACGCCACGACCGACGCGGCGTCCTCCGTCGCGGACATCGCGAACAAGGGCCGTGACGTGACCGACCAGTTCGACATCACCGTGGCGGGCACCAAGGTTACCGCGACCGCGAAGCCGGAATACCGTGCCGCGCAGGCCGGATTGAAGAATCCGAAGCAGATCAGCCTGCTCCTGCCGGGCGTCGTGAACTTCGCGAACGGCAAGGGCGCGGCCCAGGTCCGCAAGGACTTCGGGAAGAACGCGGGCGACGAGCTCACGTTCTGCGAGAATCCAGACGGGTCGAAACTGACCAACAAGGGTTCCGAGAAGGTCAACCACGAGTCCCAGCCGACCAACGAGCCGTACATCTGCGGCTACGTTCCGCCGGTCGTCAAGAAGGTCGTCGCCGAAGGCAGCCAGGGCGGCGCGAACAACGACGCGAACGACAAGGTCGTGTATCCGAGCCAGAAGGTCGAATACAGGCTCACCACCCGTCCTCAAATCCCGTCGGACCTCGCGTACCGCATCGTGTCCATCCGCGACACCGACACGTACGACCGGTACCTCGAACCCGACCAGCAGACCCTGGAGGTCACCGACCTCGCCACCGGCGACCAGCTGACCACCAGTGATCCGCAGATGGGCGTCGAAGGCGACTACACCGTCGCCTGGGACAACGCCAACCACCAGTTCACCATCACGTACTCCGACAAGTACGTGGCCGAACACTGGCGGGCCGGCTCCCACCCGCAGGTCCAGGTCCGTTTCGAAGGCACCGTCGCGAAGGACGCGCCGACCGACCGCAGGGTGGACAACCAGTGGATGCTCACCCTGAACAATTCGATCACCCCGTCCAACATCGTCGACAACCTACCCCCGAAGCATGATCCTTCCAAGAAGGACAACCAGTCCAAGGAGCAGGGCGACCCGTCCGTCAGCATCGACGGGAAGACCATGCTGCTGGGCGACACCGGCAACTACGTCGTCACCCTCGACCTGAAGCAGACCAACAACGCGTACCGCGTGTGGAAGGCCGGCATCACCGATGATTTCGACGACGAGCATCTCGCCATCGACGGAACCAAGATCGAAGTACTCGACTCCAAGGGCCAGGACGTGACCGGCAAGTTCAACATCCAGATCAAGGACGGCGTCGCGTACGTGTACGCGAAGACCGTGGACACGTGGATTCCGAAGAAGGGCGTCACCGTGAAGGGCGATCCCCAGCCGACGGACCTCGCCGCCTACGCGTCCTCGTCCAAGCATGATCCGCTTTCCGATCCGAGCATCGACCAGAACCTCCTCGGCCAGGAATACCGGATCGTCATGCCGTACAAGGTCGTCAAGGTCGAGGACGGCTACACGGTGAGGAACAAGGCCATCCAGGTCACCAACGACCTGACCCGGGAAACCAACGAGGTGTCCAACCCGCTCAAGGAAATCAACCCCGCCAAGGACGTGACCGTCAAGGTCGGCGGCGAAAGCATCGACGGCAGGAGCGTGTACAAGGACCGCACGTTCCTCTACCTGTTCGACAGCTCCATCATCCCGGCCGGCCGCGCCTACCCGCAGGTCGACCAGTGGAGGATCGTGGACCCGCTGAACACCGAGTACGACCAGTACACGGGCCAGTGGGCCGTGTACGCGAGCCGTGACCTGTACAGGGACGGCAAGGTGATCGCCGCGAAGGGCGACAAGCTCGCCGGCAGCGGCTTCGACTCCTCGAAGTTCGGCGGCGACCTGTTCGACGCCGCGGCCGACGCCAACGGCGTGGTCACCGTCGAAGCGACCGAAGCGTACCGTACCCTCGTGTCCGCGGACAATAGCCACGAGAACGGCTGGCGCGCGTACATCCAGTGCAAGCGCCTGAAGGTCTCCGACCGCGTCGAAAACCGGTTCACCGAATACTTCAACGACAAGGAGCTCGAATCCAACATCGTGTGGACCCGCACTCCGGACATGACCCCGTCGATCCACATCGAGAAGTACGACGTGGCCTCCGGCGAACAGGCCGGCGACCGCGACGACGTGAAGGACGCGTTGAAGATGGCCGGCGACAGCCAGCAGATCGCGTTCAAGATCACCAACACGTCCAAGACGGACTCCTCGACCGGTGAGGGCGCCTGGTATCTCGCCAAGGACCTCAAGATGGTCGACAGGACCATCGCGGGCGAGGGCGACGTCACGGACCTGAAGTATCCGGACAACTGGGACACCCTCGTGCTCAAGCCCGGCGAATCCACCATCATCACCGGCACCCTCAAGGGCGTCGAGCAGGGCGGCAAGCACACCGACCGTGTCAAGGTCACCGGCACGCCGCTCGTCGAATGCCCCGTCACCGACCAGTTCGGCGGCCAGCAGTCCACCGACGGCAACCAGACCGGCGACACGAAGGTCGACGGCGACGCGTCCGACACGACCGGCCTCAAGCAGGTCAAGGTCGGCGACAGGACCCTGTGCGAGGACACCACCGTGGAATCCAACACGGACGACTGGAACGGATACCGTGCCAAGCCGTTGGCCTCCACCGGCACGGCCGTGCTCGGCCTTGCCGGCGGCGCCCTGGCGGTGCTGCTCGCCGGCGGCTCCCTGCTCGTGTTCCGCAAGCGCCACTGCGCACAGGGTTCCGGCCGCCACACGGCCGTGAACGCGGGCAAGTGACCCGTGGCGTTCCGGCCTCGTCGTCCGATGACGGCCGGGACGCCCTCCATCGACTTCACATGCCGGAAAGGGGCATACCTTCCGAATCCCGTGCCCCGGACCGGCGCGGACACCGGAAACCACAGACTTCGCCCTCCCCGACGAATCACCGTCACCCGACCGGAGACGGTCGGACGGCGTGAGACGGGAAGGACGAAAACCGGGGGACGGGTCCCGGGAACTCTCCTGCAAACCGTACTTGGGACCCATCCTCCACACCATTAGAACAGCCGTATTCATACTTCCCTCCACTTGTCACGGCACATCCCCGAAAGGAACCGAAAGACGATGAAACCCGGTCTGAGAAAGGTCGCCGCGCTCATACTCGCGTCCGCGATGCTGTTCGGTTCAGGCGCGTCGGTCGTGTCCGCCGCGTATGCGGACGATACGACCATGGGCACGTCCACGCGAATCCAAGCCGAACCCGACGTGAAGACGACCACAGGCGGCGACGAGGCCGCGACGAAACCCGACGCCGGTTCCGGCGACGAGGCCGGAACCGGGGCGGACAAACAATCCGACACCGGTGCGCCCGCGCAATCCGCTCCGCAGGCGGATGCGGGTCAGGCCGCGCCGGACGTGACCATCCACGACATGCTCGACACGGACAGCGCCGCCGTGAGCAGACTCAGACTCACCGACCGCATCACCGGCACCGCGCCGTTTGATAGGGACAACGAACGCGGCGACGACAAGGACGAGAACAACGACATCGTCCGCTCGTACGACACCGTGACTTACGACTACGAGTACACGCTCACCCCCGACTCGACCATGGACTACTATCGGCGCACGCGCGTCGGCTTCCGGTTCGAACTGCCCTACCCGAAGGATAAGGTCACGTTCGACGCGGAGAAGATGGGCTGGGTGGACCATACGCCCGGCTACGAGCCGAAACTCACCACGGAAACCATCGACGGGATTGTCACGCAGGTGTACACCTGCTACCGTCTGTTGGAGCCGACCAGCCAGTCGCCGACCGTGAACCCCGGCACCGGTTCCATCGGCCTGTCGGTCGCCGTCAAGGGCGCGCCCCACGGCTACCGGTTCCATCCGACCGTCAAGGCGTGGCCCGCATGGGACGCCTCGAACCCGACGAACACGGGCGCGCACAAACGGGCCGAGGACACGCCGAAGGATGTGACCGTCAGCGCGAAACTCAACCTGAACGTGCGCATGGTCAACTACGGCAACGTGGACAGGGGCGTGTTCGACTTCTCCTCGGGTGCGGCGAACGCGCCCAACAGGACGGAGGGCAAGGTGACCGGCTTGGGTTTGGGCATCGCATTGGTCACGGAGATGCGTTGGCCCGACCGGACGAAGGGGTTGAAGGGGTTGGAGGCTCCGTCCGGCAGGATCACCTATAGGCTTCGCTTGTCCAACCAGTATTCGGATGATACGAAGGCCGGGGCGAAGCATCCGATGGAACGCCGTTGGCAGCCGTTGCTCTACGATTACGGGCATATCGACAACGAAGATTCGAAGTATGGGCGGACGTTCGCATGGATGGGCGACCTACAGGATCAGGCTCCGGGCGTAGCCGACCATGCCGACGGATATGGCAAAGTGGCGCGTGGCAACACGACAATCACGACCACGACCGGCGGGCAGGGCACGGTCGTGACCGTCTCGTTCGACGGCTACGACACGTCCGTCTTCCCTAGAGGCGTCCTTGCCGATGACCCGTTCCGTAAATGCGTCACGCATTACATGACGTCGGACTGTTCCACCATGCAGGTCGGAGCCATCCACACGGACGTATTGCAGTTCGTCACGCCCACCAGCCGTGACGGCAAGACTGTGGCGCAATATTACGGGAACGTGGACCAGACGGCCAACATCACCATGGACGACATGGGATTGACGGCCACCGGCATCAGCGGAGACCGTCTCGCCACGGCGGAAGACAATTCGAATCAGGCCGTCACCACGGACGACCATGCGGGTTCGGCCGTGACCGTCCGCATGCCGGGCACGTACAGTACGCGCATCCGATACACGGAGTGGAACAACGGCGGTTGGAATGATGCTGGTACGAGCGGCCACTGGCAGAACCCCGACTTCCGCAACGGGTCCGACAGTCTCATACAGGGGTCGAAACTACGCCTCCAAATAGGCCACGACATCACAATCAACTCCGAAGGCGACGCCGAAGTGATGGGCATGGGCCTGGTCAAATTCGACCCGAACACCATCGAACCGGTGGACGATACGCCCGACAGTCAGCCAACCATCCCCATGTACGTTTGGACTTGGGGTTCGAGAGTAACCAAACGGGGGAACGCAATCCCCTACTGGTATGCCGTCAAAAAGGACGGTACCGGCTGGAAGGACTACAAGGAGCAACGCGACACGAAAATCAGCGGACTCGACTACTATCCGACCCTCAACGAGGCGAAAACCCATGGCACGGTAGTCGGCATGCTGTTCGAAGACCACAACACGGTAGACCCGGCCAATACGACGTTCAGCAGAAACTTCACATCATCCGTCTCCCTGCCCGCCCACATCCTCGACACTGCGAGAATCGGCACGGTCACACCCATCGTCGCCGAAACCGCCTACTGGACGCGCAACAGCCTCGCCCGGACCGCGAATCTGAACGTGGACGCGTCCGACGCGCAATGGCAGCAATGGTCCGACAATCTCACCACCCGACTGCCCGAATACGCGAACAGCGTGAAACCCGACCTGACCTATAGCGGCGACACGTACCGTCCCGCCACGTTCGACGAAAACGGCGTCTATCAGGGCGGCGACACCGCCGACACCCTGAAAGGCGACAGCCTGTACATAGCCGGCGAAACACCGCACATCGCCAAACAGGTCGCGCAAACCAACGAGGCAGGCAACGTCAAAACCGTCTACGACATCGACAAGGAACAGCGCACGGTGGACTGGAAGCTCACCGCCACCGCCGACACGTCCACGACCACGGACGGCGGACAATACACGACCGACTACATCATCACCGACACGCTGCCCAAGGGCCTGACCTACGTGGACGGTTCCATGACGGTCGGCGGACAGTACGCGCAGCATACGCCCGACAAAGGCACGGTCACCGGCGGCACCCCCGTCACGCCGACGATCGTCGTGAACAAGGACGGCACCACCACCATGACCATCAGGGTGAACGGGGCGCGCGCCGACTCCGGCACGCAGACCGTCATCCACTATTCCACCACCATCGGGGCCGCGTTCGACCCCGACCATGACGTGAGGAACAACGATTCGTTCACGAACCATGCGACCATCCAGTCGAAACGCAACATGGCTCCCCCCTTATCCTCAAAAGCGCAGACCGCCGACGCGACGGTTCGCGTGTCCCGCACGCGCGCGACCGCGCTGGCGACCCGCGCCGACCCGCTGCTGAGCGACATCGAACGCCCGTTGGGATTCAGGAACATGCTGGGTAACTTCTCCAAGGATGAGAAAATCGACCCGTATGCGGTGGACGTCATGCCTTACAAGGGCTTGAACCAGTCCAACTATCACGGCGACTACGTGATGGCCGGACTCACCGTCAAGGCAGGTGCGGGCGCAAGCATGAACGGCGTCAAAGTCTACTTCACGACCGACCCGAAATGGCGCAACGTGGACGCGACGAAGATAACCCGCGAACAGGTCCAACAATGGACCGAAGCCACGGTGAATGCGACCACAGGCAAGGTGACCATCCCCGACGGCTACAGCAAGCCGGTGGCATGGGCGTTCACCTCGCCAAGCCTGCCCGCCAACGCCCGCTATGACTTCAGCCTGAGCATCAAGCCTACAAGCAACAAGGCGGCGGACTCGTACGTGAACCGTTGGACGGACGGCGACAACAAGGTGGACGCGGTCACGCAGGTCGTGGAACGCAAGGTCAACGGCGTCGCATGGTTCGACACCAATCATGACGGCATCCGACAGGATTCGGACAGGCTTCTCGCGGACGTGACCGTCACCCTCGTGGATGGCAACGGCAGGACAGTCACCAGTGTGAACGGCAAACCCTGCACCGCCACAACCGACAGGAACGGCCACTACGAAATCGGTTCCATTCCGGCAGGTTCCGGGTTCAAGCTCAGGTTCACGCCGAAAACCGGCACCGCTTGGCACGGGCAGAACGTCACCGTCAAGAACTCGAAGGACGCCAGCGAGGCGACCGACTCCGACAGCGACCGAGAGGACGATTCGCACGGCAACATGGTCGCCGGCGTCATCACGCTGAAACCGTTCCCCGCGTTGGACGAGATGACGTCCGCCGTGTACGAGGACCCGAACGAGGACCACGGCATGAGCGGCACGCTCATGCCCGCCACGCCCGCCACGTTCAAAGCGGTCAAGGTGCTGGACGGGCGTCCGAACGGCGCTTGGACCGACAGGGACAGGTACGTCGCGGACATCACCGCGTTGGACGGCGCGCCCGCGAACGCGGTGCCCTCCACCATCACGTTCGCCGACAACAGGACGCAGACCGTCAAAATCAACTCCAACGCGTTCCCCACGGACGGCGTCTACCGGTATCAGGTCAAGGAACGCAAGGGAGACAATGCGGGAGTCACCTACGATGACCGCACGTGGGTCCTGACCGTCACCGTCCAGGACGATTTGACCACGTTCACCCGTCGCATCACCGCCAACACGACGTGCGACGGCGTCCAATCCGACGCCATCCAGTTCACGAACACGTACGCGCCGAAGGACGTGACCGTAAGCCTGACGGCGCGCAAGACGTTCGACAACGCGGACGCCAGCCACGCGAAGCTCACCGACTTCCAATTCCAACTGTTCGACAACGAGCGGGCGGTCGGCGTGCCCGTGCAGACCGTCAACGCCGACCGGAACGGTGACGTCCGCTTCCAGCCGTTGACGTTCACCGCCAGCCAGCTGAAAGGCAACAAGTCCAAGACGTTCACCTATACGGTGCGTGAAATCCGCCAGTCGGCGGGCGGCGTCAACTACGATTCCCACATGGGAATGTGGCAAATCACCGTCACCGACGATTTGACCGGACAGTTGAAAGCCCAAACCAGAACGAACGCGGCCTATCCGACTACGTTCACGAACACGTATCAGGCGAAGCCGGTCAGCGTGCAATTCCGTGCGCACAAGACCCTCAACGACCCCGACCATACAGGCATCCAACTGCAAGCCGGACAATACGAGTTCAAATGCGTCGAGGACAAGACAGGCGGCCAGGTCGGCACGGCGAAGACCAACGACCAGCGAGGCGACGTCCTGTTCGACGCCATCTCCTACACGCGGCCGGGAACGTACGACTACACCATCCGGGAAACCCCCGGCGACAGGGGCGGCATCACGTACGACACCACGAAACACCACGTGAGGGTCACCGTCACCGACGATGGGGAGGGACGGCTGCTCGCCGACGTGAAATACGACGACGGGACCGCCATCCCCGAATTCACGAACACGTACCGGGCGCAGCCCGCCACGGACACGCCGACCGCAGTGAAGGCCGTCTCCGCGTCCGAAGGCAACCACTATAAGCTCAAGGGCGATGATTTCACGTTCACGCTCCACCGCGTGACCGCGCCCGACGGCGTCACGGCCGAAGCCGACCAGACGAAGACCAACGACGCCCGGGGCAACATCAGGTTCGACCAACTGTCGTTCCCGTTGCCCGGAACCTACGTGTACACCGTTTCGGAACGGGACGTCACCGTCCCCGGCGTCACCAAGGACGGCACCGTCACCACCATCACCTACACGGTCAAGGACGTCGGCCATGCCGGACGGTTGAAGGTCGTCGATAAGACCATCACCCGTTCGGACGGCAAGACTGCGAACGGCATCCGATTCGACAACACGTACAATCCGAAAGGCGTCGGCTGCACGCTTGGCGGCGTGAAGACCATCATCAACGCGGATACGGCGACCAACCGCATCCCACAGGATGGCGAGTTCACGTTCGCACTCACCTCGCATGACGGCGCGCCGATGCCCGAGGGGTCGAAGGACGGCGTGAAGACCGTCACCAACACCGGCACCGGTTTCACGTTCGGACGAATGGACTACGACAAGCCCGGAACCTACGTGTACACCGTCACCGAACAGGCCGGACGTGACCCGACCATCGGATATTCCACCCAAGCCTATGACGTGACCGTCACCGTCACCGACCAAGGCGGCATGCTCTCGGCCTCCGCCGACCGTCAGGCCAACGACATCCGCTTCGACAACACGTACACGCCGACACCCGTTGACGTGACCGTGAAGGCGGACAAGCACCTGACCGGACGTGATCTGAACGATGGCGAGTTCGCCGCCGAATTGAAGGATTCCGACGGCAACCTCCTCCAGGCCAAACGGTTCGCCCGCGTTCCACGCGACGCGCAATCCGACAAGGCGAACGTCCGCGAAGGGGAAGGAACCCTCGAATTCGACAAGCTCACGTTCGACCGGGCCGGCGTGTACACGTACACCGTGACCGAACAGGACGGCAATCTGGGCGGCGTCACCTACGACAGGACCGTCCACACCGTCACCGTCACCGTCACCGAGGACGCGAAGACCCATCGGCTCGTCGCCGCCGTCTCCTACTCCAACGGCGAGGGCGGCGAGGAAGGCATCCTCTTCCGCAACACGTACCAGCCGGGGAACGTCATGGTCGAACTCGCGGCCAGGAAGAACCTGACCGGACGCGGGCTGAAGGCCGACGAATTTGAGTTCGAACTCGTGGACAAGGACGGCAAGGTCATCGACAGCGCGAGGAACGACAAGGACGGCGACATCCGGTTCAAGCCGCTCACCTACGGTCGTGACAACAACGGCATCGACGATTGCGGCGAACACCGGTACGTGATTCGGGAAAGCAACACCGGCGAGAAGAACGTCACCTACGACAGGACGGAACACCACGTGACCGTCACCGTGGGCGACGACCTGCAAGGCAACCTGACCGCCAAAGTCGAATACGACCCGACGGACGATACGGCGAAGGATTCCGGCGCCATGCCCGCCACGCCGACCGACAAGACCGACAAGACCAAGGGGGATGCCGTCGGGGACGGGCCGTCCACGACCCCCGGCGTGGTCACAACCACCGGAACCCGACCCGAGTTCACCAACTCATACATCCCACCGGCGACCCCGGCCATCGTGAAGACGATTCGCCAACTCGCCAAGACCGGCGTATCCACGCCGACCGTGGCGTTGGCCGCGTTCACGCTCTTGGGAGTGGGATTGATGCTGTTCCGCCGTCGCGGAAACCAAACCGAGACCGCGCGGCACAGGAAGTAAGGCCACGGTAGGCCAGTAGAAAGGCCGGGCAGGGGAGCGGATTCCCCGTCCGGCCTTTTCTTTTGCACCGGCTGCAAGGTGACGTCCTCCCTCTCGGCCGAAGCCGGGGGATTCCTCCCATCCAGACGATGGGAGTGGAGAGGCTCCGGCGAGTACGGAAGGAATCGTTGGAGCGTTCGAAGGCTAATCTCGCGCGCCGGATTAGGAACCGTCTCTTGGCCTTCCTGCTTGAGGGTCGGGGCATCCACCTGGATCTACGGTGGCACCTTCAACCTGCTGCGCCACACCCTGCCGCGCGACGGCATCACCACCACCTTCGTCTCCGCCGAGAACCCGCAGGAGTTCGAGGACGCCATCCAGGAGAATACCAAGCTCGTCTACTTCGAGACCTTCGGCAACCCGAACGCCGACCTGCCGGACTTCGAAGCCATCTCCGAAATCGCCCACAAGCACAACCTGCCGGTGATTGTGGACAACACCTTCGCCACCCCGTACCTGTTCCGCAAGCGCCACCGCGCACAGGGTTCCGGCCGCCACACGGCCGTGAACGCGGGCAAGTGACCCGTGGCGTTCCGGCCTCGTCGTCCGATGACGGCCGGGACGCCCTCCATCGACTTCACATGCCGGAAAGGGTCATACCTTCCGAATCCCGTGCCCCGGACGGCGTGCGAACCCCCAGGCCCTTCGCCAGCCTCTCCCGGCGGAGGGCCTTTCCCATGCCCGGAACCCGTGAACCCGTGGAACCATGGCACTCGAAGCCCGGCGCGCGCCGGCGGGACCCGGCCCCACCGGCGAACGGTCGGCGGGGCCTTTTCCATACCATCGTCCGAGCCTCTTCGGTTCCGTCGGGAACGTCCAAACCGGAGCCTTCTCGACAGCCATACCGTGGTCATGTCATCCAAAACAAGTCGAAAGGAAAACATCATGTACGGAATCACCATCGCGGCAGACAGCGGCAGCGTCGTCACCAGCGCGTTGCAGCTTTTCAGCCAGTTCGCCATCATCGGCGGCGGCCTGTGGGCCGTGTGGGGCGTGGTCACCCTGGCCGGAGGACTGAAGGACCAGAACGGCCCCGCCACCCAGTCGGGCGTCTGGCAGGTCGTCGGCGGCGGCCTGATCATCGCGGCCGCGGCCCTGTTCTCCAACATCGCCCTGTAGACGGGAGGCCACGCATGGTCGATTTCATCGTCGGCATCCTCAACTCGATAGGGTCCGGCGTCGGCGACGACCTCGTGGCCGACCTGCTGAAGACCCCCGCCGAATACAACGCGGGCATGTACCAGCTGAGCCTGACCGTCGCCCGCTCGGCGGTCAAACCCATAGCCAGCACGATACTGGCGATCATGTGCGTCCTGGAACTCGCCAGGGTCAGCACCCGGGCGGACGGCGACCGCGAGCTGGGCGTCAAGCTCGTCGCCATGGCGATGTTCAAGCTCACGCTCGTGTTCACCGCGGCCCAGCACAGCGAGCTCATGCTCCAGGCCATCGACGAGATCGGCGACAGCGTGCTAGGCGGCATCCATTCGGCGGCGCCCACCACCGGCGCGTCGTCGGGCCTCGGCCTTGGCGACAGCATGCGCGACGCCATCGACTCCGCCGGCTGGATGGGCCAGATACCGTGCCTGATCCTGCTGCTCATCCCGTTCCTCGTCTCCAAGGGCGCGACCATCGTCGTCACCGTCGTCATCCTCCTGCGTTTCGTGCAGATATACATGCTCACCGCGTTCAACCCGCTGCCGATCGCGTTCATCGCCCAGGAGGAGACCCGCCAGTGGGGCATCAACTACTTCAAACAGTACGCGTCGCTGGTGTTCCAATGCGCGACCCTGTATCTGGCGATCCTCATGTACCGCACGCTCGTGGGCGGCACGCTCAACCCGAGCAAGTTCAAGGACGGCGACAGCCTCTCCGGCTGGGTGATGGACAACTTCACCGGCCTGCTCCTGGCGAGCGTCATGCTCATCGGCATCGTCATGGCGGCCAACTCCGTCGCCAAGAAGCTCTTCGGCGGCGAATGAAACACAACGCAATCCACGAAAGGAAGCAATCATGGCGTTGCAGATGCCCGTCTACAGGGAACTGACCACCATCGAATCGAAGGTGTTCATGGGAATGAGCTGGAGGCAGTGCCTCGCCGCCGTCATCCTCGCCATCGTGTGCGGGGGAGGATACGTCGGACTGTGGCTCGGGCTGGGCATGGACCCCAACCTCGCCATGTACCTGATCTTCCCGCCCGGCCTGCCCATAGCCGTATGGGGATGGGTGAGGCCAAAGGGCCTCATGCCCGAGAAATACCTGAAATACATCCTGCGCCACTACACGCAGCGCGAGGTCTACCTGCTCGACGGTCCGGGAAGACCATACCGCACCGGCGTGAAACCAACGATCAAGGAAAGGTGAGGAATGTTCGGAAAGAAGAAACCCCCGGTCGCGTCGGACGAAGGCGGTGCCGAAGCCAGGGCGAAGGCACGGAGAAAGAAGGCGACGCGTCTGCCGAAAGGCGTCAAACAGCTCATCGGATACGACGCCATGCTGCGCAACGGGATCGCCAGCCTGGGCGACGGACGGTGGAGCGCCACCATCCTCTTCCAGGACATCAACTACCAGCTGAGCCCGGAATCTCATCAGATGGAGATCATCGACCGGTGGGCCAAGCTCATCAACAGCTTCGAGGCCGGGCAAAGCGTGCAGATCGCCTCCTACACGCGCTCACGCGGCGTACGCGAACTCCTCGCCGACGTGATGATGGACGAGACCGGCGACAGCCTCGACCACTACAGGCTCGACTACAACCGCCTCGCCCAAGGCAAACTCGAATCCGTCAGCCGCAACACCAGCACCGTCAAGACCCTGACCGTCACCGTCCGCGAAAGCGACGAGCAGGCCGCCGTCGCGAACCTCAACGCCCTGTGCAACAACCTCGTCAGCCAGATGCGCTCCATCGACGCATGCAAGGCCACCCGCCTCGACCGCGAGCACCGGCTGCGCCTCATGGCCGAGGTGCTCCGCCCCGGAGAAGAGTTCCGGTTCGACGAACGCCGCTTCGAGCATCAGCCCGGCAAACCCGACACCAAGGACCTCGTGTGCCCGTGGAGCATCGACGCGCGCAACCCGACCATGCTCGACATCGAATCCCTGGACTCGAAATACCTGCACCGCACCATGTGGGTGTCCAGCCTGCCGCCGGAACTGTCCGACCAGCTGGTCAACGACCTGACCGGACTGCGCGCCCGCGTCGACGTGAGCATCCACCTCGCGCCCATGGACCGCGGCGAAAGCATGACGCTCGTGCGACGCAAGAACGCCGAGGTCAAGATGCAGATCATGGACCAGCGGCGCAAGAACCGCAAGCAGGGCCTCGACCCCGACGACCTTCCCGACGACCTCGCCGACCAGCAGGAACAGCTCGGCCAACTGCGCGACGAGCTGCGCTCCACCAACCAGAGGCTCGTGGACTCGATCATCGTGATCGGAGTGTCCGCGGCAAGCCAGGAGGAGCTGGAAGTCGCGTGCAGGAACGTGAAGGCCAAGGTCAACGCGCAGTCCTGCACGGCCGAGAGCCTCAAGTTCATGCAGATGGAGGGACTGACGGCCGAACTGCCGCTGGGCAACAACCCTCTGCCCATGAAACGCACCCTGACCACGAACAGCGCGGCCATCCTCATCCCGTTCACCACGCAGGAGGTGTTCGAGCCGCACGGCCTGTTCTACGGAAGCAACGCGAGGAGTGGCAACCCGATCCTCGCGGACCGGCGCAGCCACATGAACTCCAACGGATTCGTGCTCGGCACGTCCGGCGGCGGCAAATCCTTCACCGTCAAACAGGAGATCGCCGGCATGTTCCTCAACCGTGACGACGAGGTCATCGTCATCGACCCGGAACGCGAATACCTCGCCCTCGCGGCCGCGTTCGGCGGACAGATCATCCAGATCAGCGCCGGCACCGGCACGCGCGTCAACCCGATGGACATCGTCCTGGAGGACGACTCGGCCTCCGACCCCGTCAAGGACAAGACCAACAACGTGGTCTCCATGATCGGCGCGCTCATAGGCGGCATCGACGGCCTCGATCCGCTCCAGAAGGGACTCGTCGACCAGTGCGTCAGCAACCTGTACACGCGTTACCGCAACCAGGGCGGGGGAGTGGTCCAGCCCACATTGCAGGACCTGCACGACGAATTGCAGGCGGGCGGCGACCAGGTGAGCCGGTACCTTGCCGACGCGCTCAACCCGTACATCACCGGCTCCATGAGCGGCTTCAACGGGCAGACCAACGTGGACCTGTCCAACCGGTTCACCGTGTTCGACGTGTCCGGCCTGTCCGGCGAGCTGCGCACGTTCGGCATGATGGTCGTCATCGACCAGGTGTGGAACCGCGTCATCCGCAACAAGGCCAACGGGCGGCGCACCTGGCTGTACGTCGACGAGTTCCACCGCTTTTTCTCCAACCAGTACGCCGCTGCCCAGTTCAAGGACATCTACAAGCGCGCCCGCAAATACGGGCTCGGCGTCACCGGCATCACGCAGAACGTCGAGGAGATCCTCGACCTCCAGGACGCGCGCGAGATGCTGTCCAACAGCGATTTCCTCATGCTCCTGAGCCAGAACAGCACCGACGCGGACGCCCTGTGCGAGCTGCTGACCCTGAGCGAGGAGCAGCGCCAGTACTTCACCGGCGTGCTGCCCGGCCAGGGACTCATGAAGATCGGCAGCGCCTACGTGCCGTTCGACGGGCGCATCCCCGCGGGCGGCGACCTCTACCGGCTGTACTCCACGACCTTCCAGGAAGGAAAGAACGCATGAGCGGAACCCAAGCCCACCACGCCGGAGGCACACGCGCCCGCATCGGACGCGCGGCCACCGGCGTGGTGTCCAGCGCCGCCCAGTTCGGCTCGGACCGGACCGACATCGCCGACTCCATGGGCCACACCACCGCCGAGATGGCGGGACGCGCCGGCATGCACGGCATGTCCTCCACCATGCACGGCGTGGGCTGGACGGCCGGCAAGGCGCGGCGCATCATGAACCGCGGCAAACGCGCCCTGCGGTCTGGCAAGGGAATGCGCAAGACGGCCGGCAAACCCAAGGCGCTGTCCGAGGCGAAGCCCAGCGAGAAGATAGGCAAGTTTGCCGCGAAAGGCAAGGCGAGCAAGCGGATCGGCAAGCACATAGGCGCGGGCCTTGGGAAAGCCGGCCGTAGCGTCAAACGGATGGGATCCACCGGCATGGGCTGGATGGACGAAGCCGGCGCGAGGCTCACCGCTGCCGACGACGATTTCGCGTCGAAGCTGGGAAGCACCACACGCGACCTGTCCTTCAAAGCGGCACGGGCGGGCGTGAAGGGCGTCAACTCGTCGGCCAAATTCATCTGGCGGCACCGCCGCGCGCCCGTCAAGGCGGTACGCAGCGTGAAAGCCACCGGACAGGCCGCCATGCGCGCCGCTCGCGTCGCCGCGAACTTCGTGCGCATGGCCGCGTCCCGCGTCATCGCGGGAGCCGCCTCCATCAGCCTTCCCATCATGCCCGTCATCGCGGCCATGCTCGCGGTGCTCGGCGTGCTCCTGGCCGCCATGGGCGCGTTCCTCGGATCCAACGCCAGCGAATCCACGGTCACGGGCGTTCCCACGGAATACGAGACCGACGTGATCCGCGCCGGATCCATCTGCCAGGTCGTCACGCCGAGCATCATCGCCGCCCAGATCGACCAGGAGTCCAATTGGAATCCGAAGGCCGGCAGCTCCGCCGGAGCGCAGGGCATCGCACAGTTCATGCCGTCCACCTGGGCGTCCGCAGGCAAGGACGGCGACGGAGACGGCAAGGCCGACATCTGGAACCCGCACGACGCGATCTGGAGCCAGGGCAACTACATGTGCGGCCTCGCCTCGCAGGTCGAGACGGCCAAGAAGTCCGGGAAACTGACCGGCGACACGTTGGAGCTGATCCTCGCGGCGTACAACGCTGGCCTCGGCAGCGTGCTCAGATACGGCATGGTGCCGCCCTTCGAGGAAACCATCAACTATGTGCGGCGGATCAAGGAACTCGCAGCGACCAAATACACCGCAACGGGGACCGCCGAGGGTGGCACGGTCGGCTCCCTCGAACCGAAACTGACGGTCTCCGGCGGCATCGTGTCCACGGCCGGCATCACGCCGGACACGAGATACCCATGGGGGCAGTGCACCTGGTGGGCCGCGACCAGAAGAGCCGACATAGGAAAACCGATACCAGGGTGGGGCAACGCCGCCACATGGGCAGGTTCCGCGGCGTCGGCCGGCTACACGGTGGACGGCTCCCCATCCGCCGGCAGCGTCATCGTGTTCCAACCGGGAGTATTGGGCGCGTCCGCCGGCTACGGGCATGTCGCCATGGTCGAGGAGGTCCGCGGGGACGGGTCGATCCTGATCAGCGAGTCCAACGCGCTTGGCCTCGGCGTCGTATCCACACGCGAAATCAGCGCCTCCCAACTGGCCGCAGCCGGTGGCGTCCGCTACATCCACTGAAAGGAAAACCAAGCATGGAACCAAAGAGGAACAGGATCATCGCCGCGACGGGATTTGCGGTCGCGCTCCTCATCCTGGGAGGAAACGTCGCGGTGATATGCGCCGGCAACGGAACCGCGGAGGACACGCAAAGCACCGTCGCCCGGCCGCGAACGAAAACCGAACCCGGACAAAAAACGGCTGGAGACGAAGAGACCGAGCCGGCGACGCCGACGGAGGATGATCCGTGCGCCGACCTCGCGCCGAAAGCGCTCGGCGTCTACATGGGCGACGAACGAGGCCAACTCGAAGGCGAATACTTCACGCCGGATGCCGCCGGCCTCGACATACCGGCATCATCCATAGCCCCGCAGCCATTGCCCGAGACCGAGTTCACCGGCTTCCCCGTGTCCACGGGGCGGCGGGTGGCGACATGCGCCGTATCCACCGGGCTGGAGGCATCCTGGGTGCTTGACTACACGCTCACTGACGACGGCTGGCGATGCACGGCGGTCAAGGGCCCATTGGAAGGCGGATACCGGGTGCATGAAGGCAAACCAGAGGAACAAAAGTGATGAAGGCAAACGAACAGGATCAGCCAGTCCTCATCAAAGACGAGGGCGGAGAGGAATGACCAGGATCGACAGGAAGACGGGTGAGCCGATTCTCAGCCCCAAGCTTACGGACGACCAGCTGTACGCCATGGCCAACGAGCCCGGCTGGCGTCCATGGATGCGCCTGATCGCCGAACACCCACACGCGTGGCCGGAGCTCGCCGACTGGTGGCATACCGCGCAGGAGCAAGGCTTTGACACGGCCGGCGCCGCGCCGCTGCCGCCCGCGTCCATGCGCGGCCGCCGTCGCGTCGCCATACCGTCCGCGCCGCTGCCGCCGGAAGACGAGCCGGGGCAGGAACCCGTGTCTGCGCCGGCGGAGAAGGCCCTGAAGGACGCCGACGACGATTTTGCCGCACTCGAACGAATCGCCGACTTGGAATCGGATACAGCGGACATCCCTCCAATACCGGAAGCGGAATCGTCGGGGTTGACCGTCACTTACTCGGCCGACCCCGACGATCTGAAGGTGCGTCGCGTCTTCCCGGTCGGGAAAGCGCTCGTCGCGATCGTCATGGCCGCGAGCCTCATCGCCGTGTCCTGGATGGGACTGCAAATCAAAACCCGCCACGCCGCCGCCGTGCGGCAAGAGGCGCATGAGACCGCAATCAGCGCATGCGACTCGGCCGAAGCGACACGCAAGACCATCCAGTCCGACCTGGACAGGACCACGGCCAAAGCCTCCAGACTATTGAAGGACATCAGTCGAGGCCAGGTCGCGGATCCCAAGACGCTTGATGCGTTGAATCGGCTCCTGGACGCAAAGACGGCCACCATCAAGGGTTCCTGCGCGCCCGACGCCGCCACATCCGACGTGGACAGGACCACTGCGGCGCTGCGCAGAACGACCAAAGAGCTCAAGAACCGTCTCACCGACCTCAAGACCGCAACCAAGGCCGTCACCGACAGCAAACTCGACAAGACCGTGGACGACGCGAACGCGCTGTACAAGGAGGCCGACGGCAAGGTGGCGGACGACAAGACCCGCGCAAGTCTGCTGGACGCCATCAAAAAACGCGACGCGGACGCCATCGCGAAGGCCATGAAAGAGGTCAACGAATCGAAGGCGGCGAAGGAGAAGGCCGACGCGGAGGCGAAAGCCAAGGCAGAACAGGAAGCCGCTGCGGCCGCCGCGCAGCAGGCGCAGGCATCGCAATCCCAAGGAAGTTCCGGATCCGGTTCCGGAACCGGACGACGCCCGTCTTCGGGAGGCTCGTCGTCCTCCACCAATACGGGCGGAGCCTCGCCGGGATGGTCCGTGCCCGCGCCATCAGACGAGGGCACCGGCTTGCCCGGCAGCGATCCGGGGTTGTGATTGGCTTCATGCCGCTGCCTTCCATTCTTTGGAGTGCTTGAGCGTGGATTTCGGTCTGGCGATGGTGGTTCCGGGCCATGCCTTGCGGCTGAGGAACGGGTGCAGTCCTCGCAGGTTGTAGATGCATTTGTCGTTGTCCAATTGCGCGAGCTCGTCTGGCGTGAGGAGTTCGCGGCCGGTGCGCTGGTAGTTGGTGGTGTGGCTGCCGGACACGCCCTTGGAGTCGCTGGTGGTGCGGATGTCGATGGTCTCCTTGCCGAGCAGCTTGCTGAGCCATTCGGTGGTGGACTGCTCGTTGCCGCCGAGGAACAGCACCGAATCACAGTTGCCCACGATGGTCTCCCACGAGTCCTTGTACATCGTCTTGAGCTGGGCGATGGTCTGGAGGATGATGCTGACGCTGACCTTGCGCGAGCGGATTGTGGCGATGAGCTTGTCGAAGTTGGGGATGCGTCCCACGTTGGCGAACTCGTCGAGGAAGCAGTGCAATGGCGTGGCGAGGCATTCGCCGGGGTAGGTGCGGCAGCGGCGGATGATGCTGTCGAACAGGCATTGGTAGAAGATCGCGGCCAAAAAGTTGAAGGTCGGGTCCTCGTCGGGCAGGGCGAGGAAGATGGCCGTCTTCCCGTTGGGATGCTTGTATCCGCCCTTGTGCTCGTCCGCGTATCCGCCGATCCGGTCGATACCGAGGTTGTCGTCGGAGAGGATCTCCCGGACCGGGCCGACTGTCAATGGGGCGAGACGCACGCCGAGGCTGATGATGATGCCCTTCTTGGTCTCTCCCGCGCCCTGGGTGAAGGGCCTGTACTGGCGGGCCGCGAACTTCAGGCCCTGGGCGAGACGCCATGCCTCGCGCAGGTCCGGATCGTCGTGGTCCGCGCCATCGCGATTCCATTCGGCGCGGGTCTCCTCATAGATCTCCGTGGCGGTCCGGGCGACGGCGTCGACCTGGCTTTCCTTGGTCTCGTCCTGTTCGCTGGCCTCGAGCAGATCGCGCATGTCGGCGACCGCGTTGAGGGTCTGTCCGGCGTCGATGTGCAGGCAGTCCTCGAGGATGTCGTCGGGCAGGTAATAGACGAACGCGGTGAGCGCGGTCAGCAGGCTGCGTTCGGATTTGGTCCAGAAGTCGTCGGTCTGGTGCTCCTTGGGTGTGGAACCGTTGGTGTTGTCCATGATGTTGGTGACCAGGCGCATGATCGCCACGTCGGGCTTGTCGGGGTCGATGTATCGCATCGGGTTGAATTTCGTCTCGCTGGTCAGGTCCACCAGGTCGAGCTGTTTGACCGTGTAGCCCATCTTCTCCAGCTTTCCGCCGGTCTTCGCGTAGAGTTCGCCCTTCGGATCGGTGCATGTGTAGTTCATGCTGCCCTTGAGGATGTTGGGGATGACGTGCGTGGCGGTCTTGCCTGAACCGGATCCGCCAATCACGGTGGTGTTGAGGTTGCGTCGCGTGGCCTGCGCGTCAAGGCTCAGGCCCTCGGTGGCTGTCATCTGGAGGTTCTGCCTGGTATCGCCGTCGGTATACGGGGCCATCTCCCGGCTGGTGGACCAGTGGGCTGACCCGTACTCCTCGCCTTCGCGCCAGTTGCGTTGGCTCATGCTCCACCGGTAGAGGTGGAACAGGCCGACCGCACACGCGCCGACAAGACCGCACAGGAGACTGGTCCGGTCAAATCCCAGGGCGTTCGGGTGCTGGAGCATGGTCGTCATGCCGTCCATGATCCGTTCCATGTCTTCGCCGGCGGCGATGCCGGCCTGGACGCGGGCGGCCGCGAGATCGGCGAGCCAGAATCCCGCGATGATAGTCAATGTCTTGATGACGATTCCTCTTATTCGTTCCATGGTTGTTCCTTTCTATTGTTTTCTTTCGTCGAGGTTCTCGTTGAGTCGGGTCTTGAACCGCTCGTACAGCGTCTTCCTGCTGGTGATCCGCCCTTCGTCCGGGTCCGTTCCGGTCTTGGAGTCGTCCCCGCCGGCCGCTTCCGTGTCCGGGCCGGCTGCCGGTGGTGGGAGGGGCGTGACGATGGTCATGCCGGCCGGGTCGGCGTCGATGCTGAATGGTCGGCCGCCGGCCATGATCGTGGACATGAGCCGGCCGACGTGACTGTTGATGTCGATCCATTCGCCGGTGCCGGTCTTGTCCGGTCTGATCCCGCTGACGGTGGTCCGTGTCATTGCTCCCCGTCCGGCTCGTCGTGGCTGGGATCGACCGCGAGGCTCGTGGCCTCGATATCGACGCCGGAACCCTCGTCTCCCGCGGTGCCTTTGACTATGAGGCGAGATCCCCTGTGCGCGTTGTCGCGGATGTTCGCCGAGTGATCCTCGCCGCTGGCATGGATGGTGATCTTCGGCCCGTCGGCATCGGCCAGTGTCTCGAGCAGCCAGTCGTCCTGCCCTCCGTGCGGCTGCGGATCCCTGATGAGAGTGCCCTCGAACCAGATGACGGGTTCCGGCCGGTCGTTTGCTTCTGTTGTCATGCGTGTCCTCTGTTCCTTCGTGTGGAATGAATGCAGGGCGGCGCGGAAGCGCGCCGCCCCTACAGTGGGTGTGGGGCCTACAGTCCCAGTCCGTGGCACTTGGACGCGGGCTGCTCCCGCTCGGGCGCCGGGCGTTCCGGTTCCGACCGGTCGAGGTCGCGGCCTCGTTCCGGCGTGGGTTCGTCCAGCTGGTCGAGGCCGGGTGCGGGCATGGCTGTGTTGAGTCCGTCGAGGTTCTCCCTGAGCCTGGTCCGGAACCGGTCAAGCGTTGACTTCAGGTCCGTGTGCCGTCGTTCCGGTTTGTCGTGCCTCGTCGTCTCCGGTGATTCGGCTTTCGTCTCTGTGACGGCGGCCAGGGCCGGCGAGCCGGCTTCGTCGTGGTCCCGTCCCTGTTCCGTCGACGTGGTCGGCTCCGTTTTCCGTGGCGTGTCCGTCGCCTCCGCGTCCTGTTCGACGGTTGGCCGGCTCGCCGTTTTGTCTCTGTCCTGCGTCGGTTCCTGTGTGCCGGCGAGTTCCTGGATGAGCAGTCCGGCGGCCTGGCGGCATTGGCGGTTGGTCCACCGTCCTTCGTCCGTTTCGGTGGTCCGGTCGACGAGTCGGCGCGCCCATTTCATTGCGACGGCCGGCTTGTACGTGCCAGCGCGCTGGTATTCCGTGAACCGGCCCTGCATGCGACTGATTTGCGGCCAGGATTCCTCCACGGTTTTCGAGGCGAGTTCCACCGATGCCGTGTCGAGTGTCTCCTCGGCGTCGCGGTTGCGCTTCTGCGCGTCGATGATTGCCTGGACGAGCGTCTGCGGGTCGACCTGCACGGTGCGGCGTTCCGCGCCGCGGCTGGTGAACAGTTCGACCGGGGTGCCGGGTCTGAATCTGAGGTTGACGGCCCGTCCCTCGTTCTTCTGACTCTGGTTCTTGCCGCTCATGAACATGTCGGTGGCCCAGCCGGTCAGGTCCTGTCCGTCGATGACGGTGCCGCGGGGGAGTCCGACGATCATCTTCGGCCAGTCGCGTCCGTCCTTCGCGTGCAATATATGGGTGTGCGCGAGCCTGTTCGCCACCCACGCGTTCGGCCAGACCTGTTTTGTCGTCGCGGCCGTCCGAGCCGGTGTCTGTGTCGCGGCGGCGGGGTCGGTGGCCTGCGCTGGTTGTTCCTGTTGGGGGAGCGCTGGCGTCGGTGAGATGGGTCGGCCCTGGAGGATGGCCATGGCGGCCTGGTCGGTGAACTCGTCCCAGTCCGGGGCGCGTCGACCGTCGTTCAGGTTCAGCAGTGGCTTCTGTTCCAGTCCTGGTTTGAGCAGTCCGCTGCGCATGGCGCGGCCGGTCATGCCGTGGGCGACTGGTCCGCCGTCCTGTTCGCGCCAGTGCTGGTATTCATCCCGGTAGATGCGGCTTTGGGTGAGCAGTTCGCCGTCGCTCATGGTTTTGGCGGGGAAGGACTCGCTCATGTCCTCGCTGTGGTTGATGGTGGTGACCTGCATGCTCAGGTCGTCGTATTGCAGGTGCTTGAAGCTCATCGCGTCGAACAGTCCCTGCTGGTTTCGATGCCAGGAGAAGACCATGAGGTCGTATCCGTTGTCCTCCAGGAAGAATACGCAGGGGCGCGGCTCGTGCTCGACCGCGTTCTGCATGAGGCTGGCCTGGAGCAGGTCGGGGTCGAGCCGGCCCGCTGCGGACGCGGCTGCGGCGAGGCTGGCGCTCCATCCCATCGGGAGAGGCCGTCCCGTCGTCGGATCCGTCATGCGGTACTGGCCCGGCGTTGTCACGGTGTCCCACCGGTCGGGATGGCGGTGGTTCCATTGTTCGATGCCCGCGAGCATCGCGTCCATCGGGCTTTGCCCGTCCGCCGGTCGGATGGCGAAGGATTCGGTGGCGCGGGTGGTGTCGCCGGCGATTGTGTTCCGGTGAACGATGGTGTCGCCAGGACCGTAGATCATGCCCACCGAGTCCTCGCCGACAGTCCTTGCCGTGCCGGCCGTCCAGATCGTGTCGCCGGACGAGGCCCACATGGTCACCGGCCATGGTGTCGGGTCGTTGGTTCCGTTGATGGTGTCCTGGAAGATCGCGGCGCTTTTCGTCGCCTGTTCCTGCTGGTTCATTGTGGTTTCCTTTCAGCGGCCCTTGCGGGGCGTGCGGTCCCTGCTCTGGGTGGGTGGCATGTGGTTCTTCTGCTCGGTGAGGTTCTCGTTGAGCCGGGTCTTGAACCGTTCGAGCAGTGCCTTCTTCGACCGGATCGGCTTCGGCTTCCGCTCCTTGCCGGCCGGCCTGGGATTGTCTGCTCTGGCCTGTGTCTGCTGTTGCTCGGCCTGCGCCCGGGCCTCGGCCGGCGTGGGTTCCGGTTGGTTTTCCGGTTCCGTTGCCGGCGTCTCCCGGCTTGGCTCGGGCGTCTGCGCACGGTTCTGCTCCTGGGTTTGCGCGCCCTGCCCGTAGTCGTCGCGCAGGATGGCGTCGAGCTCGTCGCGCAGGCTCGGGTCGGCGGCGGCCTTGCCGATGATCCGGTCCGCGAAATCGCGGCCGGTCTGCTCGTCGCATGTCGTGTCGCCCATGAGCTTGTCCCATGAGAGTTCGGGATGCCGGGCGGCGAGGCTGTTCGCGGCCATCTCCATGACCTCCGGATCCACGAAGTCCCAGGCGATGCGCTGTGTCGGCAGGGGCTTCGCGGCCGGTTCGACGGTCGTCTCCCGCGTCGGGGTTTCCGGTTCGTTGCGGGTCTGTTCCGTCGTCCGTTCCTGCTGTTCCGTCTGCTCGACGGTGAAGTCTTCGTCGGCGATGTCCAGGCCCATGTTCTTGAACGCGCGTTGCACGGCGTGGCGGACGTGGTCCTCGTCCCTGCCGGCGAAGTGCAGGATGAATTGGCCCTGGTCGGTGCGTTCGAGGTGGTAGTCGATGCCGGCTTGCTTGAGGCTGTGCTGCACCTCGCGCATGGTCGAGTCGTCGAGTTGCAGCTCGTGCAGGTCACCGTCCTTCTTCCTCTGCAATCGTTTCTCGGACATCTCGCCGCTGTCGATCCCGTCTTTCACGGCCGCGCCCGCGGCGTGCACGCCGGTCTTTGCGAGTTTCATGCCGGAGCGGAGCAGCGCCATGGCCACGCCCTTGGGGATTCTGAGCATGAGCTTCGCGCCTCCGGTGATGATGGTCTGGACGACGTTCTGGATCTTCTCCTCAGCCTGTTCCTCGATTGGCATTGCGGTTTCCTTTCTGTTGTCGGTTGGTGTTTCCTGGGACGGTTCAGATGAACCGTCCGCGCTTGTGCTGCTGTTCGCGCTGCTCGGTCTCCGTTTGCTCGCGGTCGCGGGTCGTGTGGATCTCGCGTTCGATGGCGGACAGCTCGTCCTCGTACCGGCCGCACAGGGCCTCGCGGCGTTCCATCTCGCCGCGCGTCTCGGCCACGAGGTCGGGGTCTCCCTGTTGGATCGCGTCGTGCAACGCGATGACGGCGGCCTGGAGTTCGTCGTGCGATTCGCGGACCCTCCCGCGCAGCAGCCTGAGTCCCTTGGCGCTGTCGCCGTCCGCGAGCCTGGTCCAGCGGATCGCCGCGTTCAGCGCCTTCGCCTCGCCGGCGAGGCGGTCGAGGCGGCGCGCCTGCGCCTGGTAGTAGCGCTGCTGTGCGGGACTGACCCCGTATCTGAGGGGCAGTCGTTCGGGTGTGGTCTGCGGTTCAAGACGGCTCGTGGGCTCGCCGAACCACTGGTAGAGGCCGGGCGTCGGGGTCTTGCCGGCGTACCGGTTGGACGGGTCGAGGATGATCTGGTCGCGGTCGCGGGGCAGGAACGCGCGCAGCGTGGAGCCGCCGTCGTCGATGAGGCGCTTCGCGTCGAAAGTGATCTTCTTCTTCCGGTGGGTGCCGGGCAGCCACACGGTGACCGTCTTCCTGGTCTGTTTGGCGACGAGCCGGCGGTTGAACGTGATGGGGATGACGGGCGTGCTTTGCAGTCCGGCCATGATGTTCGTCATGTCGTATGCCTGGCCGAGTTTCGCGTCGCGGACCTTGAAGCCGGTGTCCTTGAGCGTGTATGTGAGGTGCCGGCCGCGGACCTCGACACCGACGCCTCGGATGTCGAGCATGTCCTTCCAGTCCTCGAAGTTCTCCGCCGTGGACGAGGTCAGGTCGATCAGCA